>Ga0129306_1000547_pt1 | contig 58179 bp, 60 predicted proteins | sample P827metagenome_FD_94438 | JGI IMG/M metagenome (GOLD analysis project Ga0129306, IMG submission 94438) | Capybara group fecal microbial communities from Wisconsin, USA - P827 metagenome | ecosystem: Host-associated > Mammals > Digestive system > Large intestine > Fecal | place: USA: Wisconsin... | reverse complement strand
TCACCCAAAACTCAGACCTGTTGACACCTTAACTGACGGTGTTTACATTGCTGGTGTAGCACAAGGTCCTAAAGATATTCCTGACTCCGTAGCACAAGGTTCAGCTGCAGCATCCAGAGCAGCTATCCCAATGGCTAAAGGAGAAGTAGAAATCGAACCTATTATTGCATCTAACGATGAAGCAATTTGTGGTGCTTGCCAAGTATGTGTAGAATTATGCCCATTCGCAGCAATTACTATCGCAACTGGTGTAGGTGGAAAAGAATTTGCACAAATTAACTCCGCATTATGTAAAGGATGTGGTACTTGTGTAGGTGCATGTCCATCTGGTGCTATGAACCAACAACACTTCAAAACCGAGCAAATTATGGCACAAATCAGTACTGCTCTTGAAGACTTAGGTAAATAGATTTAGAGATTTATTCTCTATTTCTTTTTTTATTTTTTTTACATTAACGATTACTATTTTTGAAAATAAGCTTTTTTTTTAACTCTTTGTGAGATTTTTTAAATAAAAAATAAAAATTAAAAAAAAGTTTTTTAATAAATTTTAAAATTAACTTATATTAGTCTGTTTCTATTAGATATACTGGAATTAATGATAGTATTCCATAAAGAAGGCTTAAACCCAGCAATCCACTCCAGATGCTCCCCCTAATAATAACGGGATTATCTTTAAAACTCCTATTATAATTACAAGAGCGATGTATATTATAGTTGGGGAGGGAATATAATCATTTCTATTATTAATTGTTAAATTGATGATTATATTAAATTTTGAATAATTATTTATTTTAGCTATTGACTCAATTTTTCATAACTATTATATTAGATGTAAAACAAAAATTAAATCATAATATTTAATTGGATATTAGGTGTAGTAAATGACTAATTATCATGATGAAATTTTAAACTTTGAAAAAATTGCAAAAGAACATACTGAATATATGAGGAACAGTATTAACCTCATTGCTTCTGAAAATGTTACAAGTGTAGAGGTAACTGAAGCACTAGCGACAGATTTCGCTCACAGATATGCCGAAGGACAAGCATTCGAAAGATTCTACGAAGGATGCCAATACGTGGACTTGATTGAAGATAAAACTAAAAAGCTTTCATGTGAAGTTTATGACTGTGATTATGCTAATGTCCAACCTGTTTCAGGTGTAACTGCAAACCTTGCGGCATTTTTCGGATTTGCAAAACCTGGCGAAAAGGTAATGGCATTGGAAGTGCCTTCTGGCGGACACATATCTCACGCTGACGTAAGTGCGGCAGGTATTCGCGGACTTAAAACAGTTTTCCACCCCTTAGATAAAAATGTAATGAACATTGACATTGATGCAATGAACAAAAAAATCCTAGAGGAAAAACCAAAAATAGTCTTGTTCGGTGGAAGTTTATTCTTATTCCCACATCCTATTAAAGAAGCTCGTGAGGCAGCTGATGAAGTCGGAGCTACTGTAATGTATGACGGCGCTCATGTACTCGGTTTAATTGCAGGCGGACAATTCCAACAACCTTTAAAAGAAGGAGCAGATGTAATGATGGGAAGTACCCACAAAACATTCCCAGGTCCACAAGGTGGAATCATTCTATCACACAAGGAAAATGAGGAATTGATTGATGAAGCAGTATTCCCTGGTGTTGTTAGTAACCACCACTTACACCATTTACTCGGTTTAGGTATTGCAACCGCTGAAATGTTAGAATTTGGTGAAGCTTATGCAAAACAAACCATTAAAAATGCACAGGCTTTAGGTCAGGCAATGTATGAAAGAGGATTCGATGTATTATGTGAAGATTTAGGATTTACCCAATCCCATCAAATTGCAGTTGACTTAACCAACATAAGATCAGCATCCGATATTGCTAAGGAATTAGCTGACAATAATGTAATCTTAAACAAAAATCTCTTGCCTGGTGATGACAGAGACAACTCTGATGATCCATCCGGTATTAGAATAGGAACTCAAGAAATTACCAGAAGAGGCCTAAAAGAAAAAGAAATGGATGAAGTTGCTGAATTCATCAAACGTGTAGCAGTCGATAAGGAAGACATTGCTGATGAAGTAGCCGAATTCATGAATCAATACACAAAATTAGATTATGCATTCTCAGACAGAGAAGCTTATCAATATCATAAATTAGATTAAAATGAGAATAGGATTTGCATTTACTGGAGCTGGTCATTTACTTAGGGAATCAGTGCAAGTAGCTGAAAAACTTGCAAAAGACCATGAAGTAACAGTATTTTTATCAGGTGCTGCAGAAGAAGTTCTGAAGATGTATGGACTTTATGAGCGCATTGAAAGAATCACTGGTGGAAAATATCGTGAGTTAGCCACTGATTCCAATCAAAAATTTTCATATCCAATTACCGGTCGTTTATCTTTAGGAAAATACGACCTATTAATCGTTTCACCAGCTACAGCAAATACGGTTTCAAAAATAGTCTATGGAATAGCGGATACATTAGTTACCAATGCAGTTGCACAGGCCGGAAAGGGCGCTGTTCCAACATATATGGTGCCTGTTGATATACACTCGGGTCCGATTGACACTGTACTTCCTTCAAAAATGGAATTGTCCAAATGTCAATCATGTGATGATTGTGTTGCATCACTGGCTTGCGAACAGGGAGCCATTATTCCTCATGAGGAAATAGACTTAACAAAATGTATTGGCTGTGGTCTGTGTAGGAATACATGCCCGTATGATGCAATATCTGAAGGAAAAATCATTACAATCTATATGAGAGACATCGATATTGAAAATACTAAAAAGCTATCTAGTATTGATGACATTCAAATTTTTGAAAGCCCTGAAGAAATCTTAGATAAACTCTAATTTTTCTCCTATTTCTATTTTTAATTTATTTTTTTTAGTTTCTAAAATGTAATGGGCTTGTTTTTTTGGTTTATACAATTTCCAAGGTTTCAAAGTTGTTTTTTCGAAAATAATCTTATTTTTATCTAAAAAATAGACATCTATATCAAATCTCATGAAATGGGTATGGATGCTCGAGTCCTTCAAATTGCAAAATAACAATGCGAAGTTAATATCTTTTTTCCCCATTAATCCTTTAAATCGTTTAAAATAAGTATCTGCATATTTTATTTTGATATTTATTAGCTCATCTGTTGTTTTATTTAAAATCATATAGTTATTTTTTGAATTATTTTATTTAAGCTTTTAATAAGTCGAAAACAATATTGATTTTAAATGTATGATTTGTTTTTAATTTCACCGCTAATAAAATCTTTTAGGGCAATTTCAAAATCTTCGGTTGAAAATGCTCCCGGAATAAACAGTCTTTCTTCATTTTTTTCCAATATAAAATACGGAGTTGAGGTTATTCCGTTTGAAATAGCTTCTTCCATATCTAAAAAGCATTCTATGTTATAGTAATTGTTCTCAAGTATTTTTTCCACATCGCTTTTTTCTAATCCGCAGGAAACGGCTATTTTGGTTAAAACGTTAGTATCGGCAATGTTTTCGTTTTTGACAAATCTGGAATGGAATATTTCTTCAACAAGACTTAAAGTAACTTCCGGATGCATATTTTGAGTATATTTCGCTAATCTGAGTGCATCTTTAGAACTTGTGAGTGGCATGTCTTTGAAATTGATTTTTAAACCATCTTCAAGTGCGATTTTCTCAATTTCGGAAATTTTTGCTGAGGCATCTTCCAGAGATATTTCATATTTCTCAGCATACCTTTCGGTAGTGCTTATTGCAGGTCTTTTTCCAGCTTCTGATTCAAGCTCAAAAGATCTCATTTCCCATTCAACATCTATATTGAGACTTTCACAGGCCTTTTTAATTCTTGTTAGTCCAATATATGAATTTGGGCAGTTAAAGTCAATCAAATAAATAATCCTCATTTTTTACCATCTTTTTTCTTAGATTTGTCTTTTTTAGCAACTTTGTATAGTTTTACAAAGTTATCAACAGTTCTGATAATTGTGTTGTACTTTCTGTAAAATCCCATATTAATAATTAGGATATTATTTTATATCAATTTTATCTTAGGGCTTGTTTTTTTACAATCGAAAATCCCATTTTTATGTAATTTTTAACAATTTATATATAATAAAAAATTATAACTAATATTTAGATAATGTTTATACAATTCTATTATATATCCTAAAATTATAATGAGAATTTTACATTGACTATTGGTGATAATATGAATGAAATATATAGGACTTTTACATCAGAATCAGTAACTCAAGGCCACCCTGATAAGGTTGCAGACATAATTTCTGATGCTATATTGGATGCATACATGGCACAGGATAAAAATTCACACGTTGCATGTGAAACTTGTGTAACAACTGATTTTTGTATGGTATTTGGTGAAATAACCTCTTCAGCACATATCTCAAAGGAAGAAATCGAAAAAATCATAAGGGATACAATTATTGAAATCGGTTATGATAATCCTGATTTGGAATTTGATGGTCATACTTGTATAGTTCAAAATAGGCTTCATGAGCAATCTGCGGATATTAATCAAGGTGTGGACCGTGGGGATGAAGAATCCGGAGCTGGTGATCAGGGTATGATGTTTGGTTATGCAACCAATGAAACCGAGTCATTAATGCCTTATCCAATTGATCTTGCTCGTAAATTAACTAATAAGTTAACTGAACTTAGAGAAAGTGGTGAAATTCCGTATTTAAGACCTGACGGTAAAGCTCAAGTATCTGTAAATTATGATAAAGAGGGCAATGTTGTTTCACTTGATGCTGTTGTATTGTCTACTCAGCATGATGAGACAATGTCTGATAATCAAGAACAATTAAAAGAAGATATTCGTGAAAAACTCTTTAAAGCAGTAATACCTGATGAATTGATGAATGAGAATACTAAAGAACACATTAACCCAACAGGTAAATTCGAAATTGGAGGACCTCACGGAGACGCAGGTCTAACAGGTCGTAAAATAATTGTTGATACTTATGGAGGATATGCTCGCCATGGTGGAGGAGCATTTTCCGGTAAAGACTGTACTAAAGTAGATAGAAGTGCATGTTACATGGCAAGATACATTGCAAAAAACATTGTAGCAAGTGGGCTTGCTGAGAAATGTGAAATTCAATTATCTTACGCAATTGGAGTTGCAGAACCAACTTCAATCATGGTAGATACTTTTGGAACCGGCGTAGCAGATGTTGATTTCGATAAGATAGTACGTGAAAACTTCAAATTAACTCCTGATGGAATCATTGAAACATTAGGTTTAAGAGACACTACTTATAAACAAACTGCTAAGTATGGTCACTTCGGTATTGAAGGTCTCCCATGGGAAAAAACCGACAAAGCCGAAGACTTGAAAAAGTATATCAAAAATTAAAGCTTTCCTCTTTTGAGGCAAAGTTTTTATTTTTTTTCATTTTTTTATAAATTTTAGATGATTTTCATTTTTTGATTTTTTCCTGTTTTTTTCCAATTTACTCTTTTTTTAAGATTTTAATACTGGGTATTTATTTAAAAATCTTTTCAATTTTTAAAATATTCAAAAATTGTAATAACCTTTATTTATTAGCTTAAACAAAAGAATACATATTATAGATTATTAATTTTTGAGGAGTTACAATGCCAATAGAAGAGGCAGATAAATCATACGATCACGATAAAATTGAAAAGAAAGTTCAAAAATTCTGGAAAGATGAAGAGACTTTCAAAAAAGTCGATAAACTTAGAGAAGAAGGTCCTAGGTACTCATTTTTAGATGGTCCACCATATTGTAGTGGTAAAATCCACTTAGGTACAGCTTGGAATAAAATTATTAAAGATTCATACTTGCGTTATAAATCTATGAATGGATTTAGCTTAAGAAGACAAGCTGGTTGGGATATGCACGGACTTCCGATTGAAAATAAAGTAGAACACTTGATGGACATTCAGTCAAAACAAGAAATTGAAGATACCATTGGAATGGCTGCTTTCGTTGATAGATGTAGAGAATTTGCTATTGAAAATAAAATAGCCATGGAAGCACAGTTTGACCAATTAGGTGTTTGGATGGATTGGGAAAATCCATACATGACTTTAGATCCAAAATATATGGAATCTTCATGGTGGACACTTAAAAGAGCAAACGAACAAGATTTGCTTGTAAACGACCAAAGAGTAATTAGCTGGTGTCCTCACTGTGGAACTGCACTTGCAGCAGCAGAAATTGAATATGAAGAAAAAGTCGACCCATCCATTTTCATCAAATTCCCGGTAACCGGTGAAGAAAATACTTATTTCTTGGTTTGGACAACTACTCCATGGACACTTCCGGCAAACCTCGCAATTTGTGTAAATCCGGAATTTGATTATGTTTACGTTTCAAAAGACGGCGAAACTTATATATTGGCTGAAAACTTAATGGAAGACGTATTGGGAAAACGCATTAAAATCCATAGAACTAAAATACCTGCAGAAAAAGAAGGCGAAGAAGACAAAATCATCGAAGAGGAAGAAGTAAGATATGAAATCATAAAAACAGTTAAAGGTCAGGATTTAGTTGGAATGGGTTATGATTATATTTTAGCCGATGAGATTCCAAAACAAATGGAATTTGATTCAGAAATCGAAAAAGTCCATACTATTTTAGCAGGAGACCATGTAGAACTTGGTGAAGGTACTGGTTTGGTACACACCGCACCTGGACATGGGCCAGATGATTTTGAAGTAGGTAAAGCTAATGGACTTCCTATATTCTGTCCTGTCGGAGAAGATGGATGCTTTAGCGAAGATGCAGGCAAATATGCTGATAAATTCACAAAAGATGAAAACCAACAAATCATTGAAGATTTGCAAGCTAAAAATTTAATGTATCATGTGGAAACCATTGAACACAGATACGGTGTATGTTGGAGATGTAAAACTCCAATTATTTATCGTGCTACCAAACAATGGTTCTTGAAAGTAACAGATATTAAACAGAAAATGTTGGATGAAATTGAAAAAGTAGAGTGGGTACCTAAATGGGCTGGAGAAGGCAGATTCCATGATTGGGTAGATAATGCTCGCGATTGGACAATTTCAAGACAAAGATTCTGGGGTATTCCAATTCCTATTTGGGAATGTCCGGATTGTGGTGAATTGAAAGTAATAGGTTCTCTTGATGAATTAAAAGCAGAATCATTAAATGAAATCACAGTTTCCGATTCAGAACTTATTCACAGGCCGCACGTTGATGAAATTGAAGTAAAATGTGATAAATGCGGTCAAACAATCAAAAGAATTCCTGATGTATTAGATGTGTGGATTGACTCAGGAGTAGCCGGTTGGGCATCTTTATACTACCCAGCCGAAAATGATAAGTTCGAAGAATGGTATCCGTATGACTTCATTACAGAAGGCCACGACCAAACCAGAGGATGGTTCTACTCACAACTCGGTACTGGAGTAATCTCTATGGGCAGAAGTCCATATCAAAAAGTTTTAATGCACGGATTTGTATTGGATGAAAACGGTAACAAAATGTCAAAATCTCTTGGAAATGTCGTATCTCCTGAAGAAGTAATTGAAAAATACGGAGCGGATGTTTTAAGGTTCTACTTATTGTGGGCCTCAAAACCATGGGATGACTTGAAATTCGTATGGGAAGAACTTCTAAACATAAACAAAATGTTTAACATCTTATGGAATGTTTATGTATTTTCAACAACCTACATGTCCTTAGATAACTTTAACCCAATTGGATTGACTGAAGATGACATGATTTTAAGAGCTGAAGACAAATGGATCATATCAAAAGCAAATACCTTAGTTAAAGAGGTTGGTGAAGATTTAGATAATTTATTCTTCCACAAAGCAACCAGAAAAATCAATAATTTCATCCTAGAGGATTTAAGTCGCTGGTATGTAAGGCTTATTCGTGGAAGAACTTGGGTTGAAAGTGACGATCCGGATAAATTAGGCGCATACTACAGTTTATACACAGCACTTGTCAAGTTAATTTCAGTATTATGTACAATTGCACCGCATGTATCTGAGGAAATCTATGAAAACCTTGTAAAAGGAGTAAACCCAGATGCACCTGAAAGTATTCATATGAACGATTGGGAATACGACGAAGATGCTATTGACACTAATTTGGAAGCCAAAATGGATGTTGCTCGTGAAGTAATTGAAGCATCAATAAGGGCAAGAGACATGGCACAATACAAACTCAGGTGGCCTGTTTCAGACATTACTGTTGTATCACAGGATGAAGATGTTTTAAATGCAATCGAAGAGTTAACAGACATCATTAAAGACCAATCAAATACTAAGGAAGTTTTATGCGCTAGTGAATTTGAAAAATTGTCTTTTATTGCAAAACCTAACCTTAAAATTTTAGGCCCAAAACTTAAAGGAGACATGGGCAAAGTTGTAAAAGGTCTAAAAACAGCTGATGGTAATCAAATTAAAGCAGAACTGGAAGAAAATGGCAAAGTAATTATTGAAGGAATTGAATTGTCCAGTGAAGAAGTTTTATTCGATTCAGAACTTCCAGACGATTTCGTATCATCAGAATTTGAAGGTGGAAACGTATTTGTAAATACTAATATTACTTTAGAAATCAGGCAAGAAGCTATGGCTCGTGAATTAATTAGAAGAATTCAAGACATGAGAAAAGACATGGATTTGGATGTTGAAGCAAATATTAATCTTGATGTGGAAACTTCAACAGAGTTTAAAGATTTAATTGTACCACAATCTGAATTTATATCTCATGAAGTAAGAGCTAAAAGCTTTATTGTAACTGATAGTGAAGAATGCAGTAAAGATTCTAAAGATTATACCAAAGAATGGGATATTGAAGGAGAAAAAGTAATTATTTCAATTAAAAATTAAGGTGTTAACATGACTTTAGCTGATTCTGAAATTGAATATATTGAAGGGATTCTTGGCAGGGAAATGAATGAGTTAGAAGAAGGAATGCTTGACGTAATGTTTTCAGAACATTGTTCTTACAAAAGCAGCAGACCTTTTTTAAGAGCTTTCCCAACTGAAGGAGAAAACATTATTTTAGGCCCGGGTGATGATGCAGGACTTGTATCTGTAACTGATAAATATGCATTAGCTGTTGGAATGGAATCTCACAACCATCCATCTGCTATTGAACCGTATGGTGGTGCAGGTACTGGTATTGGTGGAATATTAAGAGATATTATTTCTATGGGTGCAATGCCTATAGCGCTCCTGGATTCATTAAGATTCGGACCGTTAGATGAAGATGAAAAATCCAGATATTTATTTGAACATGTTGTAAAAGGAATTTCTGATTATGGAAATCGTGTAGGGGTTCCAACTGTTGCAGGTGAAATTGAATTTGATGAATCATTTAGAACAAATCCTTTAGTAAATGTAATGTGTGTGGGACTTGTTGAAAAAGATAAAATCGTCCGTGCTGAAGCACCTAACATTGGTGATGTATTCCTATTGATGGGAGGAACCACTGGTCGTGACGGAATTCATGGCGTAACATTTGCTTCTGAAGAGTTAACATCTGATTCAGAAACCGAAGACAGACCTGCTGTTCAGGTAGCTGATCCATTCACTAAAAAAAGAGTTTTAGAAGCTTCACTTGAAATTTTAGAGAAAATCAATGTTAGCGGCGTAAAGGATTTAGGTGGTGGAGGCCTCACTTGTTGTATTTCAGAACTTGTAGATTCCTCACAAAATGGAGCTTTAGTGGATTTACGTGCAATTCCACTAAGGGAAACTGGAATGACTCCATATGAAATTATGCTTTCAGAATCACAGGAAAGAATGGTATTTGTTTTAAACCCCGATGATGTTGAGCTTGCTCAAAAAATATGCGATAAACATGAAATCGTATCATCTGTAATTGGGGAAGTTATTGAAGGAAACAACATGATTATTTCAGATGAAGGTGAAGAACTTGCTAACTTGCCTACAATTCTTTTGGCAGATCCTCCTTCAATTGACAGACCAATAGCTGAAATTCCAGAAGATACTCAAAAAATTGAACTTAAAGAACCTGGAGTTTACAAATCCTTACCTAAGTTATTATCTTCTCCAAATATCGCTTCAAAAGAATGGGTCTACAAACAATATGACCACGAAGTTCAAGTAAGGACTGTCGTAAAACCTGGTGATGATGCAGCGGTATTGAGAATTGATGAAAATACAGCTATTGCACTCACTACTGATTCTAATACAATTCATACAAAATTATCTCCATTTGATGGAGCTGCCGGTTGTGTTGCAGAAGCAATACGTAATGTCATTTCAATGGGTGCGACTCCTTATGCGGTTGTGGATTGTCTTAACTTTGGAAATCCTGAAACTCCTGAGATATTATGGCAATTTAAAACAGCTATTGAAGGAATGGCATTAGTAGCAGAAAAGTTCAATGCTCCTGTTATCAGTGGTAATGTAAGTTTCTATAATGAAACCGAAGGAATTAAAATCAATCCAACTCCTGCTGTCGGTGTTATTGGTGTGGAAAATATTGAAAACATCAGAACTATGGATTTCAAAAATGAAGGGGATAAAATCCTTTTAATTGGTAAAACTTATGATGAATTGACCGGTTCTGAATATCACAGAACAATTCATAATTTAGAAGCGGGAACCGCACCAAGAATTAGAATTGATGAGGAACTTGCAAATGGCCAGACAGTATTGAAATTAATCGATGAGGATGCAGATAAAAATATTACTGCTGTTCATGATGTTTCAGCGGGAGGTATTGCTGTTGCACTTTCTGAAATGGTTATTAAATCAGGCCTTGGTTGTGAAGTTAATTTAGTCGATGATGAATTAGATAAAATTCAATTACTTTACTCAGAAAGCCACGGCAGATACATTTTAACCGTTAAAGCTGATGCAGTTGATGATATCTTATCTAAAATCGATGTTGATGTACAGGTCATTGGTGAAGTTAAAGGAGATTCATTAGATATAAATGGTCATGAATTTAGTTTTGATGATTTGAATAATGCATATCATGGAGTAATTGAAAAATACATGGCATAAATAAACTTGGGGGAGTTTTTACATGTTTTTATCAAAATTGGATTCTTTAACTAACGCTTTGAAATTGATTAGTGATAATCAGAAGTATTGCGGCGTTGAAGAAATATCAATACATGATTGTCATAAAAGAGTGTTGGCTGAAGATATTATTGCTTATCATAATTCTCCACCTTTTGATAAATCTGCAATGGATGGTTTTGCTGTTATAGGTGAAAATACTTTTGGAGCTTCTCAATCAGCTCCTAAAAGTTTTAAAGTAATTGATGCAATTGGCGCAGGAGATTTTTCTGATAAAAAAGTTGGAGAAAATGAAGCTATTGTCATAGCTACTGGCGCTCCAATTCCAGAAGGCGCTAATGCAGTTATCATGAAGGAATATACTACCGCTGAGGGGGATGATTTAACAATTTACTCTCAGGTAACTCCTGGGGAGAATGTAAGTCCCAAAGCTGAAGATATTAAAAAAGGAGAAAAGATTCTTTCAAAAAATACATTTATCAGATATCAGGAGATGGGTTTAATAGCTTCTGCTGGCTATGATAAGATTAAGGTTTTCAAAAAACCTAGAATTAAAGTTATTATAACAGGTAATGAGCTTGTAGAACCAACTAAAGAAGAAATAGATAAAGCAAAAATTATTAACTCTAATCAATTTACTATTAAGGCAATGATTGAGGATTCAGGAGCGGTCTGCGATATTGACAATGCTGGCGATACATTTGAGGAAGTTAAACAGGTTATTTTAGAGGCTTCACATGGCTATGATGTGATAATGACCACCGGCGGAACAGCTATCAGTAAGGGTGATGTTGTTTTAAATGTCGTTGATGATATTGGTGAAATTCTATTCCATGGTGTTGCAATAAGGCCTGGCAAGCCTATTGGTGCAGGTATTGTGAATGGTAAGATGATATTTACATTTTCAGGCCAACCTGCTGCTGCAATGAGTCAATTCGATATTTTTGCAAGGAAGTATTTATTTGAAATGCAAGGAAGATCCTTTGATTTTAGCATTGTTAAAAAAGAATCTCAACTTAAAATCCCTTCACAACTTGGACGTACAGATTTCATCCGTTCATTCACAGATGAAAATTATACCCGTCATGTTTTGAATAGGGGTTCTGGCATAATTAGGTCAATGGTTGAGGCGAACAGCTATATCATCATAGACGAAAATGATGAAGGATATCAAAAGGGCGATATAGTTGATGTTGTGTTCTTTGATTCACTACTTTGGTAGATAAAGAGGCAATTTAATGAATGGTATTTATTATTATTTGATAGCTTTTGCTATCATCTGGATATTGGCTTTAGTGTTACGTGACAAGTTATCGGATCATGGCTTTGAGATAAATTTTCCAATAATCATGTGGAAAACCCAAAGACTCAGAGGGCTGATATCTAGAATTTCTAATTTTTCACCAACATTCTGGCGATGGTTTATGAATGTTGGGATTGTTGTGGCCTTTGGAGCCATGATATTTATCACATGGACTTTAGTTAGCTCTTTACCTTCGGTTTTTGAGACTCCTTCCGTTTCTATTATAATTCCTGGAGTTGAAATGCCTGGTTCATCAATTTATGTTCCGTTGGGTTATGGATTAATTTCTCTAGCTACAGTCTTAATTGTCCATGAATTTTCACACGGTATTCAGGCAATCGGAGAAAAGATTTCAATCAAATCAATTGGATTGTTGTTGTTTGCAATCATTCCTGGTGCTTTTGTAGAGCCCGATGAAGATGAGTTGAAAGACGCCAAAAGAACTTCGAAATTAAGGGTTTATGCTGCAGGGTCCATTGCTAATATTAGCTTGGCCATTATTGCAATAATTTTAGTGTCAATGTTTTCTGCTGCGATTCCAATTTATTTTGAAGAGAATGGTATTCAAATTGATAGAATTGTTAGTGATTCACCATCTGATGGTGTTTTAAAAGAGGGAATGGTATTGGAAGCTATTGATGATTATCAAATAAGCAATTCCACTGACTACATGTCCGTCGTAAGTTCCTATTCGCCTGGAGACAATGTCACGGTAAAGACAGATCAAGGCACTTACATGATTACATTGGATAAAAACCCAAGCAATGAATCAAGAGGATTCTTTGGAATTCAAGCCGCAAAGCATTTCGAGTTAGTTAATGATAGCTTAGGACCTATACCTTGGATATTGTTTGAACTTGTTAAATTGTTCCAATGGATATTTGTATTGAACTTGGGAATTGGTTTATTCAATCTACTTCCACTCAAACCTTTAGATGGAGGGCATATGCTTGAAACCCTTTTGGAATATAAGTTACCTGAAAAAATAGTAAAACCAATTGTCAATGCCCTGTCCGTTGTAATGGCAATGATAATTGTATTTAGCATTTTGGCAGGGTTTTTTTAATTGCTAATTTTTAAAAAAAAGAATAAGGAAAGAATAATTATATTCTTTCAATTTTTGTTTCTAGAAATATCTTTCTAAAATTCCTTCTAAGATTTTGTAGTGACGACCTTCGTCTTTGGAACTTTCTCTGAAGAAATCAGCGGCGGTTTCGATTCCAGCTTCTTGAGCTTTTTCAGAAGCTTCTCTTTTTTCAGCGTTAGCCATTTTTTCTCCGCCCATCATCCATTCGATGTTAGCTTTGAGGTCATCTTTAATGATTCCGTTCATTTCACAGAATCTTGCAGCATGTTCAGCTTCTTCCCATGCTAATCTTTTGAATACTTCAGCTAATTCTCCATAGCCTTCTCTAGAAGCTTGTCTAGACATGGCTAAGTAGATACCTACTTCATTAGTTTCTCCTTCAAAGTTTCCTGCTACGTAATTTTCGACAGGAGTGTCTTTTGTAATTCCAATTTCATGTTCGTATTTAACCATAAAATCATTCTCCTTTAATAGTCATATTTGTTTTTTATAATTAATATTTTTTTAAAGTTCTTTACATGCTTGAGCTAATCTTTTACCTAACTCATAGCTTGCTTCTTCTTCTTCAGCGTTTGGCACAAATGTAATTTCCTGGGTGTCAATAACATCAAATCCGCAGGTTCCTAATTCTTCAGCGAGTTTTTGAGGAGATCCTCCTTTTCCACCCATTGAACCGAATGTCACGGCCTTTCTTTCGATACCTGTTCTGTTGAATAGAAGACCTTTTAGGTAGTACATGATGTCTCCAATACTTGGATATGGGACATCGTTGATTGTAGGGTCTCCGATAGCTATTCCTTTACTTGTTAGGATACTTTTCACGATTTCAGACCTTTCGTCTTCATGTAAGAAGAATATTTCAACATCATAACCCTCGGATATTGCACCTTCAGCAATTTCATGAGCCATTTGTTGGGTTGAATAGTGCATTGTATCATAAATGATTGTGATTTTATCTTCACAAACGCCTGTTGCCCAGTTTTGATATGCTCCTATTACTTGCATAGGATCGGTCCAAATTTGACCGTGGGATGGTGCAATCATTTTTATTTGGTCAAGCAAGCCTAATTCTACAACTTCATTTAATTTTTTAAGCACTAGTTTTGAAAGTGGAGTGATTAAGTTTGCATAGAATTTTTGAGTTGCATCCATTAAGACATGTTCTGGGATTTCATCAGAGAATCTTTTGGTGAAACATAGGTGTTGACCGAATGCGTCGTTAGGGAATAAGATTCCTGTTTCATCAGCAAGCAATGTAAACATGCTGTCAGGCCAGTGTAATAGGAACGCATCTAAGAATGCTAATGTTCTTCCTCCGACATCTAATGAGTCTCCAGTTCCGACTGTAATGAATTCAGCACCTTCAAGTGCTGGGTAGTGTTTTAAAAGACCATTTACAGCAATTTTACTGCAGTAAATCGGTGCTTCTGGGAATCTTTTATGTAAATCTACTAAGACTCCAGAGTGGTCTTTTTCGACATGGTTTTGGATGATGTAATCAACTTTTACATCTTTTCCTTCTTGTGCGAATGCGTCATCGATACGTGCCATCATTTCCTTTGTTTTTCCCGGATATGCATTATCGATGATTGCTACTTCATCTTCTCCAAATACAATATATGCATTGTAGGTAGTACCATCTAAGGTGTAACCATGGTAACTTCTTAAATCCCAATCGAGCACACCAATCCAGTATACTCCATCAGCTATTTTTTGAGCATTTGCTTTCATATTATCAACCATTTTATTTATTATTCATTGATTTTTCAACCTATGAATTAATGAATATTTTCTTATTTTTAATTTATATAATTTTGTTTTATACGAATAGTTCGTATTTTTGTGAAAATTAATGCTAAGATATTACATCAATAACTAATACTAGTGCTAATTTATTAATTTTCAGCGATTATTTTTTAAATTTGCGATTAAATCTTTGTATCCTAATCCATAAATTGCAATGACAGTTCTTTGCATTGCACCAAAACATAAAAACATTATTAATATTCCCCATACATAGTCCCAGCTTTGAAGGAGGTTATTGTTGGAAAGGTTTAGCAATGCAATTATTGATGTTAGTCCAAGACACATTGCTGTGATTAAACCTGGAGTGTAAGGCTTTTCTATTTTATGAAGTTTGATGCCTATTATATGTATAAATGTTTCAAATAATCCCAGATAAACAGGAACTAATGCCAATAGAGTATATTGGGTAAAAAAAGGTACAAATGTGATTATGATTAATAGAATAGTAACTGGAATATGTGCAGCGTGTATCTGATTAGGTGTTGCTTTGAGCTTGAAGAATTTTAACATTAATTTTGCAAATCCTCCTGGAAAACGTGTTTCTTCCCATTCATGGAGGGTGAAAAGAAACATATAAACTAACATCATCTTTTGGACTAAACTTAAACCATTATAAAAAACAGCTGAAAATGTTACCATTCCAAACATAATAAAAGTAAGAATTTCCAAATTATATTCTCTCATTAAAACACCTTACATTATTTTATGTTGTTTAACATTAAAATTTATGCACGTAATAATTGGTTTGTGTTTTCAGTAGTGCAAAGGTCAAAGGAACTTTTTTATAAGTTTTATACGAATAGTTCGTTATTATAGTGGCTTTTTCAAGAGGGTATAGTTATTAATTAAGTGGCTTTCATGCCACATTAACTTTTTATTTAGAAAAATTTAATTTTCAATTGGTGATAATATGCCAGTTATAAGTTTTGATATAGGAGAATTAACAAAAGAGCAAAAAGAAATTTTAGCAAAAGAATTCAGCGAATCCGCTTCAAGAGTCACAGGCCTTCCGATAGAAATGATATATGTGCTGTTCAACGAAAGGAAATTTGACAATGTTGGAGTCGGTGGTGTTCTTTTAAGTAATCAGGAATAGATGGATTTTTAAAAATTCATTCTTTTCATTTTAAATCCAATATTTCCTTATACATTTCTTTCAATTCTTTTTTTTCATATTCCGAATAATGTTCGTTGTCGACATCCGTTTCAAGAGCAAACAGTAACAGTTCATAGAATACCTTATTCAGTGACCTTCCCTTTTTGGTTAGGAAATATTGGGTATTTTTTGGATCATTGCCCTCATTTGTCTTGTAAATAAGGCCATTATCCTGCATTGTCTTAAGGCATCTTGACAGTGCCTTGTTGTCCAGTGAGCGTCTGTTGACTTTAAATTCATTGAAATGGCTTTTTCCTAAAAACAGGTCTCTTAAAACATGCAGTGTCCATTTGTTGCTCATGAATTTGAGAGTGTCTTCCAGTGGGTTTCGCTCATACTTTTTTTCGTAATATGCAAGTTTTTTTGGATTTAAAGTCATGTTTATTGTTATATATGTTTTAATATTAAGTTTTTTAGATGTCATTGATGCCACTTTATCTTTAAATACCCTATTTTTTAAATATTTGATTAGAAAATTTTAATTGGTGCGATAATATGAATGATAATGAGATAGTCATGACTAAATTCCTGGCGATACTGTTTGCGATATGTTCAGGTCTTGCAATAGGTAATCTGTACTGGGCCCAGCCGTTGCTTGTCCAGATAATGGATGGTTTCGGTCTTCCCGCAGCAAATGGGGGACTTCTGGTTACTGCAACCCAAATAGGCTATGCGATGGGAATTCTCTTTATTTTGCCTTTGGGCGATTTTGTTCGAAGAAAACGTATGATAGCTATTGTAATGGTTCTGTCCGTATTGGCTTTGGTCTCCTGTGCCATATCTCCTTCATTTATCATATTGTCACTGTCACTCTTCAGTATGGGGATTGTAACAATTTCCGGTCAAATCATATTGCCTCTTGCAGGGGATTTGAGCCGTGAGGATGAACGTGGCCACATCGTTGGAATTGTATCATCCGGAATAACAACCGGTATCCTCTTTTCAAGGTTTGCAAGTGGCATCATTGCAGGATTTTGGGGATGGAGATCAGTTTATGTAATAGCGGCCGCCTTGAATCTGGTCATGGTTTTGGTAATGATTTATGTATTGCCGGAAATTCCTGCAAAAAACAAATTTAAATCATATGGGAAACTTTTGGCAAGTGTTTTCACCACCTTTAAAAATCATAGGTCCTTGCCGAACATATTACTGCACTCAGGACTGATATTCGGTTTGATTTTCAACATATTTTGGACTTCCTTAACATTTCTTCTGTCCGCAGATCCATTTAACTATAACACGTTCCAAATTGGGCTTGTAAGTCTGGCAGGTCTTGCAGCGGCAGTATTTGGTGTGGGAATCGGAAAATTGCAGGACAAAGGCTTGAGCATACCTGCGCTCGGAGCGTTCATTGTGGTTTGCCTTGTTAGTATGGTGTGCGGCTTTGCATTCAGTGATTCAATAGTTGCCATTGTGATTGTTGCAGCGGTACTTTCAGTTGCAGTTCAGGGAGTAAGCGTCTTGACCCAGACAAGATTGTTTAACTTATCTCAGGGTGAGCGCAGCAGACTGAATACGGTTTTTGTTGTGAATAACTTTATATTTGGGGCTGTCGGAAGTGCTCTTGCATCTCTTTTATGGTCATTGGGGGGATGGTCATATGTAATGATGGCAGCTAGTGCGGTTTCTGTTGCGGCATTGATTGTCTGGTTGTTTTCAAGAAGTAAATTTAAATATGCTGATGAATCATTGGATAATTAGTTATTTTTGCTTCCAATATCTAATTTTTTAAATTTTTCTTTCTATTAATTATATATTTGAGTTTTAGTGGGCAAATCGATAAGTATTTGAACTATATCATACGTTTTATACGAATTGTTCGTATAATTCTGCTTATTTTTGGTGATGGTTATTTCTCTTGGTTAATTCTAATCAGTTAGATTGTTGTAATGTTCATTATCTACTTCTTCTAACCATTCATTGCTTGTATCATCGCCGGGAACTTCAACGGCAATATGTGAAAACCAAGAATCTGCTTTGGCACCATGCCAATGCTTTACATTAGCTGGAATTGTAATTACGGTGCCGGGAACAAGACTTTCAGCTTCTTTGCCTTCTTCCTGATACCATCCTTCACCTGCTGTGCAAATCAAAATTTGGCCTCCTCCATTGCTTGCCTTGTGAATGTGCCAATTGTTTCTGCATCCTGGTTCAAAAGTGACATTGGCAACAAATACAGTAGATTCTCCAAATTCATTCAATGGATTCAGGTAGGAATTTCCAATAAAGTATTGGGCAAAGGCATCGTTTGGACTGCCTATGCCAAAAATATTTGCTTTTTCAAAATCTTCTTTGTTTAAATATTTCATAATTTATGCCTCCTGTTTTCATTAAGTTAAATTCCATATTATCACAATTCTTAAGTCATTGTTATTTTAAATAATATATCTTTGAGAGTTTTTATTTCATCTTCTGTTATGTTTGCTGTTAGTTTATTTTCCCAGCTTTGAATGACTTCAATTATTTTGTCTGTCTTTTTTATTCCCTCGTCGGTCATTTTGACTATTTTTCTTCTCCTGTTTTCAGGATCCTCCTTTCTTGCAATGTAGCCTTTGTCCTCAAATTTTCTTAAAAGCTTTGCAATGTATGCTCCGCTTACTTTGAACAGTTTCACCAAATCATGTTGTGTTGCGACTTCTTGGGATCTTATTCTTAAAAGAATGGAAAATTCATTTAATGTCAAATCCTCATCCTTGAAGTTAGTTTCATAATATGAACCATAACTTGAAATCAGTTCTTCAACATAATGGTAAATGAATATTTTTTCTGGATTTTCGTTGAATGTCATGATATCTAAACATGATTTTATAATTGCTACTATAAATACTTAACCTTAGTTAATAATTAACTTTATATAATAATTAATACAAATTAACTATTAAATTCAACAGAGGGATTGAAAATATATGAAGATATTGTTAGTAAATGGAAGTCCAAACAGGGAAGGCTGCACCTATGTGGCATTAAAGCAGATACAGGATACTCTCAATGAAGAAAACATTGATTCTGAAATCTATCGCATTGGACATAAAGATATAAGAGGGTGCATTGACTGCAGAAAATGCAGCGAGCTTGGAAAATGCGTTTTCAATGACGAAGTAAATTCTTTCGTTGAAAAGGCTGAGGAATTTGACGGATACGTTTTTGGAGGCCCTGTCTATTATGGGACTGTCAATCCTACATTGACAAATTTTATGACAAGAGTGTTTTTCTCTTCATTCTTTGGTGGAAAACGCATATTTCGCCTAAAGCCTGCAGCTGCGGTTGCAAGCGCCAGGAGAGCTGGGACAATGACTGCAATCGACACCATCAATAGATTTTTCACCTGGGCGGAAATGCCAATAATCAGCTCGACATACTGGAATGTAATATACGGCACCAAAGCAGAAGAGGCGCTGGAGGACCTTGAAGGCTTAAGGACAATGACAGCCCTTGCAAGAAATATGGCATGGTTTTTAAAAATTAAGGAACTTAGCATTAAAGAGGGAATTCCATTGCCAAAATCAACAAAATAAAAGGTTTTAACATGAAAGTGGATGTAATCAATAAGAAAGATCTAACAGAAGGCCAAAAAGAAGTTCTTGAAAGATTCATTGCTTTTCAGGAAGCGATGATTGAAAAGGATTCGGAAAAATTAAATGAAATCATATGTGACAATTATACCTTAACACACATGTCCGGAAGAACACAGACAAAACAGGAATTCATCTATGAGATAATGGACGGAACACTAAACTATTACAAATCAGCTATTGACAATCCCGATATAACAATATGTGGCGAAAATAAAGCAATATTCAAGGCGGACGTAACCCTTGATGCCAAGGTATATGGAATGAAGGGGACATGGACTCTTCATTCAAAACAAACAATGGAAAAGATAAACAACAAATGGCATATAAGCAAATGGGACAATTAGGAAGTGATAAAATGAGTGATGTTGTGTTATTAACAGGAGCGGGTCAAATAGGAATGGCAATTGCACGAAGAATAGGATATGGAAAAAAGATTGTCATTGGAGATAAAAACATTGAAAATGCCAAAATGGTTTCAAAAATCTTAATTGAAGCGGGTTTTGATGCGCAAGCTTGTGAATGTGATATTTCATCACGCGATTCTATTCAAAATTTAATTGAAGAAGCTTTAAAGCATGGTGAAATAACAAGATTCATTAATGCCGCAGGAGTATCTCCCTCTCAGGCTCCAATCGAAACAATACTGAAAGTAGATTTGTACGGAACTGCAGTACTGCTTGAAGAAGTGGGTAAAGTTATAAAAAAAGGTGGAACAGGTGTGATTATTTCATCACAATCAGGACATCGAATGAAACAGTTGGGTGCAGTCATTGATGAACAGCTTGCTACAACACCAACAGAGGAACTTCTTGATTTGGAGGTTCTGCAGGTTGAAAACATTGAAGATACTCTTCATGCTTATCAGCTGGCTAAAAGATGCAATGTAAAAAGAGTAATGTATGAAGCATGTAAATGGGGTGAAAAAGGGGCTAGGATTAATTCAATATCTCCAGGTATTATTGTAACACCATTGGCTATTGATGAATTTAATGGTCCGAGAGGAGATTTTTACAAAAATATGTTTGCAAAATGTCCGTCCGGAAGGCCAGGAACTGCTGATGAAGTTGCAACAGTTGCAGATTTACTTTTAAATGAACAGGGATCATTCATTACCGGTTCAGATATATTAATAGATGGGGGAGCTACTGCATCATACTTCTATGGTAAATTACAACCAAAAGATTAATTATATGGATTGATGCTTGAAATCGATAAGGTTGCGAACTATATCATACGTTTTATACGAAATGTTCGTATTTATTCGGTGTTATCTTTTCAATAATTTATGGAATTTCCAAATTGAATGGCGATTCATTATTGAAATAGCTCGTTGTGTTTGAATATTCATTGGACAAACATTTTCACAGGCAAGGGATTTCACACAGGCATTATAAAAATGATTGCTGTAATTTTCTTTGAGAAACTTTAATTTATCCATATCCATTTCTTGTTTTGATATTTTAGAGGATGTTACTGGTAAAATGGCACCATAGTAGGTGTCTTCACCGGTATAGTTGGGACAGGCTTCCAAACAACAGCCGCACATCAAACATTGTGATGCTTCATATTCAAATTCCAAATTATCCTTATTGATACGTGCTTCTTCTTCAAGCCATTGGCGGGAATTTTTAATGTTTTCAAACATGGAGGTTCTATCAACAACCAAGTCGTTTACAACAGGAAACTTGCTTAAGGGCTCTATTGTAATCTTATGTGTTTTTTTGGTCATTTCTTCTTCATTTACAAATGTTTTACATGCAAGCCGTGGTAAACCATTGATTATCATCGAACAACTGCCGCACAGTCCTTGAAGGCAACTGGATGAATAATGGATTTTAATATCATGTTTCACATTGATTCTTTCCAATAGGGTGGTTACTGGAATGTTGAGATCTCCTTCATAGGCATATTCCTTCATGCTTTCTGATGTTTTTATAATTACAGTTATTGAATCCATTTCTACCATCCCATTCTCTCTTCGGTATCGTTGAATGTAATTTTTAGTTCATCATTGTCAAGTGATATTACGGTTGTTTTTAAGTATTTGTCACTTGTTTCGGGATAATCTAATCTTTGATGAGCACCTCTGCTTTCTTTCCTTGCTAATGCTGAGGATAGCATTGCTTTTGCAATATCTACCAATGATTTTAATAAAATGTAATCATAATAGCTTCCATGGCTGTTTACATGGATTGTTTCAAGTGAATCCAGTCTATCCAACCCTTCTTTCAGTTCACTTTCTGTTCTGTAAATCCCCATGGTTTTGTTCATTATATTTGCAATTTCATTTTCAATTTCATATGATGAAACATTGTCGTTTTCTTTTTGCAATTCTTTCCAATTTTCATAGGCTTCATATTCGCAGTTTAATATTTTTCCATATTCTTTAGAATTGTCATTTTCACATTGTATTTCTTCCAATTGCTCGGCCACTACCCATCCGCCATGTATGGCTCCAAGCAATGAATTTCCTCCAAGACGATTGGCGCCGTGATATTGGGAGGAACATTCTCCAATAGCAAATAGGTTATCAATATTGGTTTTATGCGCATCATCGGTACGTATGCCTCCCATGAAGTAATGGACACCCGGATAAACTGGAATCGGCTCACGGGTTGGGTCAAGATTTAGATAATTCATACAAACGTCATAAACCTCATCAAGTTTAATCTTGACGGTTTTTTCATCTAAGTGAGTTAAATCCAAATAAACCTTATTTTCACCATCAATTCCGAGGCCATATTCATGACATACCCTGTATATGCTTTGGGATACAACATCGCGAGGCATTAAGGCGCCATGTTCGGGATACAATTCCTCCATGAAATACCATTTTTCACCATTGCGCAAAGTGTATAATCTGCCGCCTTCTCCACGGGCCGCTTCAGTAATGAGCATTCGTTTAACAGGGGTTTCTATTGTTGTTGGATGGTACTGTATCATTTCCATATTGGCTAATTCAATGCCTTGCTGTAATAATTTCCCAGTTACAAATCCGTCATTGTGCAGGGATCCGCTGATTTTTCCAAAAACCTTATTCATGCCTCCGGATGCTATAACGACAAAATCAGCATAAAAATCTCTAATTTCTGCTGTATTTTCGTTAATCATAAATACGCCACGACAGACTTTATTATCATCCAATATTAATGATAAGAATCTCCAACCGACATGCCTTTCAATTTTATCTTTATATTCCCATTTCCTGCATTCGGTGTTGATTGCTGTTAGAATCTGTTTCCCGGTTCTTGCACCGGCGTAAGCTGTTCTCATCTTCTTTTGACCGCCAAAGTACCTGACATCAACATTACTGTTGTCATCTCTTGTGAAACTTGTTCCGAGTTTGCTTAACCAGTCGATTATTTCTGGTGCGTCGCTTGTTAGTTTTTCCACGGCATTATGATTGTTGATATGTTGTCCTGCATTGATGGTGTCGGCATAATGTTCATCTACAGAGTCGTCTTCTCTTTTTGTGTTTAATGCGGCATTTATTCCGCCCATTGCCATCACTGATTGTGAGCGTTCAGATTGGGCTGGTGAAAATAATTTCACATGCATATTTTTGCTGGCCGATTTTACGCTGCATGTCAATCCTGCAAGGCCTGCACCAATCACTATAATTTCTTTTACCATTAAAACCAACTCTCTTATAGAATATAATAGGATAATTCCGATAGGAACAATAATGTAAATGTTATAATCAATATGATTCTGACAACTTTCCTGCATTTGTCATAATCATTTTTTTCAACTAAAAATCCAAATGAAATCAATAATCGAGGAATGCTTATTTGCAAATGGATGAATAATGTAATAAAGAATAATGTATCAATACTTAGATGAGTAATTTGCCAGTTGAAATTCGGAATGTATGCCGGAAGATAAATGTATGATAAAACATGTGCTGCAATAAAAATGATTATGAATATTCCGCTAATGGCCTGAACTGGCGTATCCTTATTAATTTGGGGATAAATACGTATTTTTTTCTGACTAATCTTGTCTTTAATAAATAGATATAGGCTTATGATTATATGGACTATGACAAAGGATAATAATATTTCGCCGGTTACAATAGTATTTGGGGTATAGGTAATTAATTCTGCTAGAATTAATCCGGCTAATAAAGCATGAGATGTGATAATTAGTATGATTATTATGACTAATAATGAATTTAATTTACGTAATTGAAACATTGTTAATTATTTATGTCCTTATTCATATTAAAGGTATAATTACAATTAACAATATTTAATAGGTATCTGGCTCAAATAATTAGTCATGTCAAATATCGATTGGTTTAAGTTTGAAAACAAGGATTTGGATTTTCCGATTTATAAAAAGAATCCTCATATTTCAAAAAGAGGCTGGATTGTATTATTCATTGCCCTGGCGATAGGTTATGTTTTTGTACAGGGATCACAGATTTGGCAGGGAATAATATCATGCATCGTCCTTATCGTTCCGGTATTATACTTTTTGAAATGGGATTATAAAGCTATTTTTCAAAAACCTGCCTTAAAAGATGTTGCTTTGGCCGTAGGTCTTTTCATTGCATACATTTTATATGCATATGTAATGACTATAATCTTATCAAACTTTGGAATAGCAGGTAATTCGGATGCTTCGCCGATCACGTTCATTGATATTCCTCCGTTGTTATTTTCATTGATGGGTGAGGAATTTATTAAGTTTATTCCATTCATTTTCTTTTTGAGAATTTTCTTTAAATACACTGATAATCGTAAATTATCCATAATCGTATCAGTACTTGGTGTAATGGCCCTTTTTGCATGCATTCATGCATATGATTTAAAAATGCTTTTGTTTGCATTATTTATTCAGGGTTTAGGTTCAATATTTGAATTTATAGGATATATCAAAACAAAAAATGTCTTGATTTCATACATTACTCATTTGTGTACAGATGTGTTTATTTACCTGATTATAATTATGGGGATTGGATAGAAGTAAAATTTACTTCAATATCCAATTAAATCAATTTACATTCACTTGTTTTTTCGCTAAACCATCCTTGCCTGTTGCCTATGTAATATAATGCAAATGCAGTAATTAATGTGACGGCAATTGTTGATACGAAATTGGTCATGTCAATTGTTGATGTGGTCACGTCAAATCCTAAAGCCACAACCATTGCCACAGTAAAATTATTCACGCTATGGAAAGCTGAACCAGGTTCCAAACCGTTTGTCTTCCAAGCAAAAAATCCTAAAACAAGACCATCAATAAACACTCCAATTACTCCTAAAATACTGTAGGGGTGCATTGATGCAAAGATTGCTGCTTGAATAATCCATGCAAGTACAGGTATCTTAAACCATGACCCTATAGTTTGCATTACAAAACCTCTTAACAAGTATTCCTCTGCAATACACTGGAGAGGGATGATTATTAAGCATATAATGAAGAATGTTGGTGTTAATGTAGTTGGGCCTTGTCGTCCAGTTATCATGGCATATATAATCTGAAAGATTATGTATATTACCAATGGAATAGTTAAACATTTAAAGTAAAGTTTCCAATTCCATCCTCCACGGGATGATGAGTATGATGAAAAAGGTCTGTCACGAACAATCCTGGAAGCAATATATATTGAAGGAATGAAAATGGCTACAGACAGATAACTGATATAGCTTCCAACTTCAGAATTCAATGCACTATATCCTCCACTTATTAAAAGAGAAATAACATCAAAACCATAGACTATACCAAAAATTGCAAATATCAAAATTTGCAATATTAAATAAACAATCGCTCCAATCACAAGTACAAGCAGTGGTTTATACCATTTATAATTTTCAAAAGTTCTCGGAAAAGTAATATAATCCAGGAATTTATTTTCATTTTCGCTCATGAATTTATATTTATTTAAAGTGAATATATTAAATTAACTATTGAAGTGTTGATGAGCACGGTTTGGTGCCTTTTAGTTTTGCAATATACTATATATGACCTTTAATAGAACTTAATAATAGTTAATCGTGAGCGGTTGATAAGATGAAGTTGGAAAATTTTCAATATGAGACAGATGACGGCAATATTATTAATTATTATGAAGGGGACAATGATAATCCCATACTCCTAATAATTCATGCCCAAGGCACAAACGCGGAGAATTATTCGAATGTAGTAAAAGATTTGTCTAAAAAGTTTCATTTGATTTTAGTGGATTGCTATGGGCATGGAAAAAGCTCCCATAACAAGGAAAAATACAATATAGTTAGTTTAGGTTATGATTTGATTGATTTTATCAAATCCAAGAGTGATGATAAGATATCCATATTGGGCCATTCTTCCGGAGGTCTCATATCTTGCTATATCGCTTCAGTTTCTGATGTTTGCGGTAATTTAATATTGGAAGACCCACCACTGTTTTCAAGCTGTGGCGAGAAAAGATTTGACTATTACAACTTTAATGACATGTCAACTGTTTGTCATAATTTCATAAATCAGGATGAAGAGAGTGATTTTGTATATTACTACTTCATGAACCAATATGCCTGGAACTTTTTCCCTGAAGAAAAAAGGGAGAAGATTAGGGCAAAATCTGGAGAATCCGCATTGAAATATAGAAAAAAACATCCAGACAAACCTTTAAAAGTTCGATTTTGGCCTAAAAAATTTATGCAAGCTTTTCAAGGATTGAATGAATATGATCCTTACTTTGGAGAAAATTTCTACAATGACTCCTTTAATTGCAACATAGATTATAAGGATTTGCTTTCTAATATAAAATGTAAAACACTGTTCATGAAAGCCAATACTACAATTGGTGAGGGAAATATTATTCAAGGCGCTCTGACAGATGAGGACTTGGAATTGGTAGTTAGCCTGATTGAAAATATTGATGTGGAATATTTTGACTGTGGACATGGTATTCATATAGACAAGAAGAAAGACTTTGTAAAAAGTGTAGTTAAAACTTTGGAGGAGTAAGTTAAAAAGTTAGTCAATCGATAGCAATATCTTTAATTACTTCTCCTGCAATCATTAATCCAGCAACGGACGGAACAAAAGAAACGCTGCCCTTAACCTTATATTTTGTATTTTGTTGGTTTATAGCACAGTCGTTTGTGTTTATAGGTTGTTCCTTAGAATACACTACTTTTAATTTCTCTATATTTCTCTTTCTAAAATCTTTTTTCATTATTCTGGCAAGGGGGCACACTGAAGTCTCATAAATGTCAGCTATTTCAAACATTGAAGGATCTAATTTGTTCCCGGTCCCCATTGAAGAGATAACCGGAACATTAATGGCATCACAATTGCACACAATCGCAATCTTGGCCATTATCGTATCCACGCAATCAACGACATATGACAGGTCTTCTGTAATGATGTTGGTTTGTGAATCCGCCATATAAAATTCCTTATAAACCTCGACGTTTGCATCCGGATTAATCTCCAGGATTCTTTCCTTCATCAAATCAACTTTATATTTTCCTATTGTTTTTACTGTTGCAATCAGTTGCCTGTTAATGTTGCTTTCGTCTATTTTGTCATAGTCCACTAAAATGAAATTGCCTATTCCACTTCTGGCAAGTCCTTCACAAACAAAAGAGCCTACGCCTCCAAGACCAAAAATGGCTACCTTTGCATTATTTAATTTTTCCATTCCTTCATTTCCAATCAACATTTCTGTTCTTGAAAACTTCTCATCCATATCCGCTCACCAAAAAATTTAATTTAGTTTAATTTATTATATAATAATCACAACAATAAAAACTTAATGCAGGATATTCATGATAATTGATACTCATTGCCATATTTATAATAGCGAAATGGAAAATGCGGATGAAATAATAAATGAAGCTGGAAAAAATGATATACATATAATATTGAATGGCACTGATCCTATAAGCAATAGGGAAATATTGGAATTATCAAGCAAATATGAAAACGTCTATGCCGCTTTAGGATATTTTTATTCTTTTGCTGATGAAATAACAGAAGAAGATATTTTGTTATTGGATAATCAGCTTAACAATAATAAAGTAATTGCAGTGGGAGAAATAGGGCTAGATTATTATCATACAAAAGATAACAAGGATAAACAAAAAGAATTATTTGAAAAAATGTTAAGTCTTGCACAGAAACATGATTTGCCTGTAATAGTGCATTCCAGAAAATCAATGCAGGATACATTTGACATCTTGAAAAAGTATGATGTGGCCGGATCAATGCATTGTTATCAGGGTTCAGCCGAAATGGCACAGGAATTTATTAAATTAGGTTTCTATATTGGGGTAGGCGGACCAATCACTCACAATAACAATAAAAAAATAAGAAAAATGGTTAAAAAAATAGATATTGACCATATACTTGTAGAAACGGATTCACCATATTTAACTCCCGAAGAAAAAAGGGGTGAGAAAAACACATCGCTAAACTTAAAATATATAATAAGAAAAATAGCGGAAGAATTGGATATGGAAGAAAATAAAGTTATGGAAATTACTACAGAAAATGCAAGAAAATTGTTCAAGATATAAATATTCTGAATATTTTTGCTATTATGATAAACATCACAGTCAATCCTAAATATGCGAACTATTTTATATGTTTTAAAACGAACAGTTCGGATTTATTTTTTATTTAATCTTAAAGATGTTTAATATTTTATATATTATTTTAAACAAAATTATATTTTTTAATATTTAGTTATATTTATTAACTATAAATTATCAAATATAACTATATAATTAGGGGATATCACTATGAGCGAACAGAAACCTATTCAGATTTTTTCACATTCCAATGAAAACATTGGAGTTAATGTTATTAAAAGCCCAGTAAAGCTTACAATCCTAGAAATGCTTAGAGACAGAGACATGGAATTTGATGAAATAGTCAGTAATACAGGTAAATCAAAATCCACAGTTTCAGTTCACCTTAAAAGTTTAAGAGAAAGTGGCATTATTTCTTATAAAGTCCATCCTCTTGACAATAGAAAGAAAATATTCTATTTAAACTCAAAATATATAGGTTCAGTTGATGTTTCTGAATCTAAAGAAATAGAAGAAACTCAAGCGGATTATTTAATAAAAAATATTGTCGAGGAAGATGCGGAGTTCTCTACTTTGTTATTCCATACCTTAAAGGCAATGCTTATTCAAGAAGGGATAAATATAGATCCGATTTTACAATCTACCGGTAATAGTATTGGTAGATCTATTTTTGATTCATTATATGATGATGATTTAGATGTTTTCATGGAAAATCTTGCCGAATTTTGGCAAAGAAAAGGTTTGGGCAGGCTCACTTTTGATATTGGTCAAATAATTAAGATTACAACATACGATTGTTTTGAATGTGGATTGCTTCCAAGAACTGGAAAACCTGCTTGTTTTTTAGATACTGGAATTTTTGAAGGTTTATTTACAGAATTTTTCAATCTCCCTGTTAGTGTGATTGAAACCCAGTGTTATACAATGGGAGATGAAAAATGTGTATTTGAGGTTGAACCTCTTGGTATTAAATCCCATTAATCGTCATTAAATTTAATTATTGTAGTTGTAAGATAAGGTTTTTCATTTGAAAAGCCTTCGATTATTTTTTCATTTTCGCGTGTACAATTTTGTACTGAATAGATTTCTTTAGGCCTTTCTTTTTCTTCGATTGTAGCTTCTAGTTGGGATGTGTTTCTAGAGGCTTTCATCAATACAATTGAATCGCTATAGTCAAGCACTTGTTCCAATCTATCATCAATTTTAGGAACGATTGTAAGTATTTCATTTTGTTCTACCAGTGCTTTGTTCCTGGCTGCTGCACAGGCTGTAAAAGAGGTAATCCCAGGTATTGTTTCAATTTCATATTCTCCAATTAATTTCTTTTGAACATAAGAGTAGGTACTAAATACTGAAGGATCACCAAGTGTGATAAATGCTACATCCCTTCCGCTGTTAAGGTATTGAGCTATCATTTCAGATGCGCTTATCCAAATTTTTTCAAGTTCATCTTTATCTTCAATCATTGGGAAAATAGGTGTAACAAGCATTAATCTTTTATAATCATTTCTTTCTTCAAGTATAGGTTTTACAATTGATAATGCAATGCTTTCTTTTTCTTTTGATGATTTTGGTGTAAATACGACTGGGACTGTCTTTAAGATTCTTGCCGCTTTTAATGTAAGTAATTCAGTATCTCCAGGTCCAACGCCAATTCCGTATAATTTTCCTTTTTCTGCCATATAATCACTTTGTATAACAATATTTTTTTTTAAATATTTATTTGCAAATGCTCTTCCTATAATTTATTTATATTATCCTAACTAATATATTTTTAATGTCAGATTCGATTTTTTGTCCAAATTGTGGAATGCTAAAAAGCAATTGTACTTGCGGAAAGTCTAGTAAGAATAAGTCTAAAGGACCAACTAATCTATTTAGTTTTTCTAAGCCTAGAACTTCATCTATTTTGGATGATGAAATTCCAGAAGTTTATTCTGTAGATTTACATAAGTTAGATGAGGGAACTGCAGCATATCTAAAGGAGATTTATCCTAATATTGATGATGAAATAATAGAAAACTTTCCATTTAAGGAGCCTAGATTAGGCCAACTAGACATTATACAAGATATTAATGATGCAATTAGGAAAGGATATAAATATATCATTTTGGAAGCAGGAACCGGAACTGGAAAATCTGCTATTGCAACAACTCTTGCTAAAATGTATGAATCCGCATATATTCTAACAATGACAAAACAATTACAGTCCCAATATTCTAATGAGTTTGAATTTCCTTTAGTTAAAGGTAGAAGCAATTTTGCCTGTTTGAATAATAATTTGGAATCGACATGTGATATTGGAGTTTGTAAAACCACACCTACATCTAAAAACTTTTTCTGCCCATATGGGGTTGCTAAAAATCCTTCTCTGGATGCGGAACTAGCTTTTGAAGATTCATTTGGAGGTGCTGTTTTTTACCAATCAGGTAATCATTGTCATTATTGGAATCAAAAATCCAATGCTATCAATTCCCCAATTACATTAATGAATTATGATTATGCAATCGTTGAACTGAATTATGTAAAGCATTTTGCTCCACGTTCTCTATTAATTTTAGATGAGGCTCACAACATCGAAAATAAGCTAATGGCAACCATGGAAGTTAATTTATATAATCGTACGCTTGAAAAGGATATAAGTAAACGTATTTCTGATGAGACATTAAAAGATGGAGAACTGTCTGATTGGATGATGGAGATTTCTGCGATTCGTGAAAGCTATGAAGATATTGATTTAAAAGATGTTGCAAAAAATAAAGCTGAGAGGATTAGGTCAACAATTGCTAGATTAAAAACTTTAAGCAACAATCTGGAAAAAGAGCCTAAAAATTGGGTTATAGATGCAGACGAAACAGGTGTTTCATTTAAACCATTAAGAGTGCATCATTATGCTAAAGATAATTTGTTGAAATATGGGGATGTTGTTATTTTTATGAGTGCTACAATTCTCTCCCATAAAATGTTTTCAAAATGGTTAGGTCTAAATCCAAATGAAGTTTACCATATCAAGGTCGACAGTCCATTTACAAAAGAAAAAAGGCCTATTATTCTTAATTTAGCTGGAAAGATGTCTGCCAACAGGATAAAAAATACAGCTCCAAAAACTATCCCTATTTTACAGGAAATTTTAAAAAAGCATGAGAATGATAAAGGCTTGATTCATACTCATAGCTATAAATGTCAACAATATATTCTTAATAACCTATATAATTCAAGATTGATTTCTCATTCATCAAAAAATAGGGAACAGATTTTGGATTTCTTTGAAAAAGATGAAAATCCATTAGTTTTAGTTTCACCTTCAATGAGTGAGGGAGTTGACTTGCCTTATGATAAATGCAGATTCCAGATTATCTATAAAGTGCCATTCCCTTACCTTGGAGATAAACAGGTAAATATGAGAATGAAAAGAGACAAAAAATGGTATGCTTACAAGACAGTAATGACCCTTATGCAAGCTTATGGTCGTGGTATGCGGGCAGAAGATGATTCATGTTACACATACATTATTGACAGCGATATTAACATGTTATTTAAAAGCCCAATGTATAGGTCATTAATACCTGATTTTTTCAAAGAAGCAGTTGTTAGAGTTAAAGATTAACGGACCTGGAGGGATTTGAACCCTCGATCTCAGGATCCGAAGTCCTGCGTCATATCCTGACTAGACTACAGGCCCAAAAATTAAAAAATAAATTTATTCTTCTTTTTTATCTTCACCATCTATAGAAATGATAGGTATATCTTCAATATCTTCAACTTCCGCAAAAATATCGTCTATGGATTCATTATCAAGAACTACTTGGTTGTATTCTATTTCTTCAATTTCTTCAGCAGTTAAACCTTTTTTTTCTTCAGGTTTTTCACGGGCTGGAGGGATTTTATCAAGCTCTTCTTGAGTTGTTGGTGCTGGTTGTTTAGGGGATGATGATTTTTTAAGTTTGTTTTTTAGGTCTTTAATGTTAAATTCGCCAATTTTGTAAGATTCTTTGTCTAATGGTATGTTACTTTTAGGGATGACATTTTCGTCGTGTTCATCTTTTTTAGATGATGTATCTTTATTGTCACCAATAGAATCTATACTGTTTGACAGATTTTCCAGCGGATTTCTAAATCCGATTATTTTGTATGCACCATAAATTAAAAGCAATAATCCAAATATTAAAAATATGACTGAAATGAAGTTTGTTTCACCAGAAACTACGTTATCTATGATTCTATCACTTCTTGTTGAAAAGATATATGCAGAAATTGCAATCAACAGTAATCCTAAAAACGCGCTTACAATAGCTAAAACAGGTGTTCTTCCAACTTTGGCGTTTATGATATGATCAAAGTTTTCACTCATTTCTCCTGTGAAATCATCAGCGATTTCTTCGGTTTCACCATCTTCTTCATTATTCTTTTCTTCATTTTCTGCAGGAGTTTTAATTAAAAATTCTTCATCGATTGGAGCATCTTCTAAATTAATAGCATCCCCTTTATCTTCATCGGGACGATATATAAATTCATCATCAATTTCTAAATCTTCATCTTCCCCTTGATTTTCATTAAGATAATTGATTAATTCGATGTCTTCATCCATTTCATCAGGGGAATCTTCTTCGACATCATCATTTGAAATGTTGTCAATCATGTCTTTAAGATTTGAAATTCTATGCTCTTTTTCTTTAGAATCTTTCATAAAAACCCTCAGCTGTATTCTCTCCAACTATGTTTACATTCAGTACATGTAAAGAAACGTGTAGGTGCTTCATCAGCGCTACGAGTTTGTTTTATTTCATAATAAGCTTTATCATTTCCACACTCTGGACAAACTTCGGTTGTTGTTGGACGCACATCAATATCTTCACCCAACATTTTAACGGTTTCACTAGCTTCAACTTTCTTTGAAACTTCATATTCGTCGGAATCTGATAATTCATTAGAATATCCGCAACTATTACATTTTAAGGCACCGTCATTTGGAAGCATCATTGCTCCGCATTTAGGACAAAATTCCATTTAATCTCTCCCTTTTAATATTGATAAATTTTTCATATATTCTAATAATTTTTTTTTTAACTTATTTAAATATATAGCATTATAAGTCCTTTTTTGCTGTTTTTAAGCAATCTTTAATTATTTTTCTATGGTCAAAAGCAATATTGATTTCATCTAGTTTTTCGCATGAAAATATTGATATGTCACTAGCATCGCTACTAGCTTTTTTATCCTCTATATTTCCTTTTGCTGTGTATGCTACCGTTACTGTGTGTCCTCTTGGGTCTCTTCCGGGTTCAGAATAAACATTAACTAAATCTTTAAGTTCTACATCGATATTTGTTTCTTCTTTTGATTCTCGTATTGCTGCAGTTTCAACACTTTCACCATATTCTACAAATCCTCCAGGTAACGCCCAATAACCTTTATATGGTTCATTTTTTCTTTTTATTAAAATAAAATTCAAATTTTCATCAAAAATAAAAATATCAGTTGTTAATGAAGGAATTTTGTAATTTGACATCAAATCACATTAAAAAAAAATAAAAGAAGCTATAAAGCTTCATCGAGGAGTTTTTTAAAGTCAGCACTTTCTTTTTGAAGTTCTTCTGCTGCTCTTTTCAATACAACTCTAGGTCTTTTTCCTCTTTTTGTTTTAATTGTCATTTCTGGTTTTCCAGTAAGTGGATGATCAATACTGTAAACAGCATATTCTACATCAGGGTCTTGCATTAATATATGTCTTAAAGCGTTACAGACTCCGTGACTTTCATCCTTTACAATAAATGTTAATTCTAAAGTTTTATCCTCTTTAATTTCAATATTTTCCATTTTATCTACCTTAATTAATCATTGACATAGTTTTTAGATACTTTACGTCTTTCTTTTTTGTTACAAGTATTGCACTGAAGTTCATTTTCTTTTGAGGTTGTGTGCATATAATCTCTACAACGGGTGCACATAGCTTTTAGTACTCCACAATCATCATCTACAGTGCCTAAATCAACATTATCTCCAGTAATTTTAACTACTTTTGCTTGAATGATGTCTCCTATTCTAAAAGCATCAGATAACTTTTCAAGATAATCTTTTTTAGCTTGAGATATGTGAATTGCTCCCATATATGGTAAAGCTAATGGTCGAGCATTGTCTTTCATACAGTCAATTTTCACATTAGCTCTTTGAGGTTTGATGTCAGTAATTTGACCATATACGATGTCTCCGACTTTTAGGAGAGCTGGTTTAGCAGTGCCCTCAACAGAAATAACCTTCATTTTTTGATTAATTTTAACATTACCTAGTACAGATGATTTTATATCACCATTGTCATCATAAGTACCTTCTCCTGGAAGATATTGTTCGATAATTCCTAGTTTATCTCCAGGCATTACAATTTTTTCTTCTTTCATACTCATATTAAAATCACCAAAATAAAAGATTTTATTAAAAATTTTATTTAATATTATAATTTTATTTATATTAATATTTAAAACTATTTGTAACGTTCATGGAATAAAATTTCATCTAATTGGTAGTTTTCCCATTCTCGTTTGTTTAGTACTATCTCTAATTCCTGTGGTGTCAGTAATGGTTTTTTATACATTTGTGAATCGTCAATAGCTATTCTAGGGCATGCGCTCACGACAAACGCTTCCAATTCAAGATAAGGTAACAATATGTCGGGGTTTATATTGTCTGCCAGTATGATGTATGCTTCCATTCCTTTGTCTTCAAGGTTCTTTTTGATTTCTTTTGCAAGTTTCATCCTGTATTGTCCCTCTTTTGAAGAGACTATAATCCCCCATTTTTTTGCACTTCGCGCTTTTGTTATTCTTGCAAACCTTATTCTAAGAATTCTATCTGCATACTCATCCATAGTTCTGATTTCATTATTGTAGGGGTCTAATGCTAGCACAGGGGTGTTTGAAAATAAGTTTATTCCCAATGGGTGGAAATTTCCACTGCCTACAAACAGAAATATTTCAACATCCAAATCTTTGATGGATGAGAAATTGCATCCCAAAACCTGTCCTTTTCTTGTTGAAGGAGATGATCCCAATATTACCTCTTTCCCATTGTCTTCAAGATAATCTTTAATTTCAGCTAAAAGATGCAGGTGTTGTGTTGTGGTAACTAATCCTATCCTTGAATAACTTTTTAGTTCATCCAGTGACTTTTCAAGGCTTTTTTTAATGTCGATATTGGAAAAAGCTTCTATAAAAAGTGTTGGAACTTCATATTTTAATGGAAGAGGGGTGTGTCCGTAGTGAACAATCAAATCAACAGATCCCTTCATTTTATAGTCGCTTACATCACAGGCTCCAAAACAAGGGTCTCCAGAAATTATCACTGTTGCATCAGTTTCAGCTTCGATTTGTTTTGCAATTTTAATAGCTTGCATTTTAAGACCTTCAGGAAATTGAAGGCCAACAGTCTGAGCATCTTTTGAGTTAATTTTACGGATTACCTTATCTAAATCCATATTATACATTGACATTCTAATCTTCAATTGTTTTTTCAATTACAACTTTTCCATCAATTACATCTAGTTTTACAATAGATAGTACATCAATTCCAGTTTCCTTTTCAACTATTTCTTTTCCTTCACCTTTTTCAATAACGGCTACTGTGGATTTTATTTCAAGACCTAAATCCTGTAAGGTTCTGATTAAAGCTATTAATGTTCCGCCGGTACTTACGACATCATCGATGAGTAAAATTTTTTCGCCCTTGTGCAAATCATTAATGTAAAGGTTTGATGAGCCGTAACCAGTTTTTTGGTAAACTTCAAATTCACCTTCAAGACCATACTGTCTTTTACGGATTACAACAAATGGTATATCGGTTGCAAGAGATAGTGCAGTAGCCAAATGTATTCCCATAGCTTCAACAGCCACAATTTTGTCAACGTCTAAATCAGCGTGTTTATGCACAACTAATGATAATTCACGCAACATTTTAGGGTCCATTGCAGGAACTCCATCGCTGATTGGATTTATAAAGTAATTATAGTCACCTTTTTTAACAATTGGTGAAGATTCTAAAGATTTTTTTACCTCTTCTAACATAGTCTCACACAAAAATTTTAAAACTTAGATAAATATAAATATATTTTAATATAATTATATAATTTTGCTAATATGAATTATTGACAAGAGTGATTATTATGGCAATGCTCGGAAATTTAGGAGAAAATCTTACTAATACTATGAAAAAATTAGTAGGAATGTCTGTCATTGATAAAAAAACAATAAAAGAAGTTGTAAAAGATATACAACGTGCATTAATTCAATCAGACGTAAATATTAAATTAGTTTTAGATTTATCAAAAAAAATTGAGGAAAGGGCTCTTGAGGAAAAACCTCCGAAAGGTATTACTCCAAGAGAACATGTTATAACAATTATTTATGAAGAAATGGTAAACCTTTTAGGCAGTGAAGCTGCCGGATTAGATATTAATGAGAGACCTTATAAAATCTTATTCTTAGGTCTTCAGGGTAGTGGTAAAACCACAACCATCGGTAAATTATGCAGATATTTGCAGAAGAAAGGTTTCAATCCTGCTGTTGTTTGTACAGACACATGGAGGCCTGCAGCTTATGAGCAATTAAGGCAATTAACTGAAGAGATGGACGTTCCATTATATGGGGACCCTAACAATAAAGACGCGCTTGATTTAGCTGAAAAAGGTTTACAGGAATTTAAAAATAGAAAAGTCATTATTTTCGATACTGCAGGTAGACATAAACAGGAAGAAGATTTGATTGCAGAAATGGATGAATTGGATAACATCATTAACCCTACTGAAGCTATTCTTGTAATTGATGGTACTATAGGTCAACAAGCCGGTGAACAGGCTAGAGCATTTTCACAAGCTACTGATATCGGTTCCATAATCATTACAAAATTGGATGGTTCAGCTAAAGGTGGGGGCGCTATGTCCGCAGTTGCAGAAACCGGAGCTCCAATTAAGTTCATCGGTACCGGTGAGAGAATCGATGACTTTGAATTGTTTGATCCTGAAAGATTCATTTCCAGATTACTTGGAATGGGAGATATTAAATCCCTTATAGAGAAAGCTGAAGAAAATATCGATGAGGATATTGCAGAAAAGACCATGAATAATATGTTAACTGGTAAATTCACACTGATGGACATGAAAAACCAGTTTGAAATGATGAACAAGATGGGTCCGATGCAGCAAGTCTTGAATATGATTCCGGGTATGGGAAATAAGATTTCAAAAGAAGCATCTAAAATGACAGAAGACAAAATTGACACTTATAAGATTATGATGTCTTCAATGACCGAAGAGGAAATGTTAAACCCTAAAATCATCAAACAATCACGTATTCGTAGAATTGCCCGTGGGGCAGGTGTTGAAGAAAGTGAAGTTAAAGAACTCCTAAAATATTACAACAATACTAAAAAGACCATGAAAGGTATTGGTAAACGTGGGGGCCGTTTAGGCGGCGGTGCAATGAACCGTATGATGGGTCAATTTATGAATAGATAACATGTTTGAGTTAGCAAAAGCTATTTTAGATGAAACTGATGGAAAAATCTGTAAGCATTGTTTAGGTCGTAAATTATCTAAAACAATTGAAGGTTCTAACAACATTGAAAGAGCCGAAAGGGTAGCTAAAGAATTGAATGTCAATTTAGACGATGTCGATTGTGTAGTCTGTGATAATTTATTTGATAAACTCAATGAAGATTTATACAATAAAATCGATGATAAGATTAATCAGTTAGGCGTTGAATTTGAAACATTTCTTGTAGGTTCCCAAATAGATAAGGATATTCAAAAAAGAGATGAAGAATTGTCTGAAAAATTTGATTTAGATGTTGAAACTATCAAAAAAGAGGTAAATAGATTAATCGGCCTTGGAATTTGGGAAATTTATGACAAAGAAGCTGAATTTGAAAGGCAAGATATAGTTTTTAATGTTGATTTAAGAAAGAGTCCTCGAGTTAAAATTCAAATTAATCCATTATATATTGAAGGTAAATATAATAAGCTAAAGCGAGGAATTCCTCAAACCAAATGGCCATGCAGCAAATGTAAAGGAAGAGGTTGTGAAGAGTGCAATTTCACAGGAAAACAATATCCCGAGTCTGTTGAAGAGTTAATTTCTGAGCATGTATTAAAGTTAACTAAAGGCAGGGAAGCAAAGTTCCATGGGGCTGGTCGTGAAGACATTGATGTATTAATGTTAGGTTCCGGAAGGCCTTTTGTTTTAGAAATTAAAGAGCCAAGAATTAGAAATCTTGATTATCAACAAATAGAAGAGGATATAAATAAAATTAATGAAGGAAAGACTTCATATCATAATCTTCACCCTTGTGAGAGGGGAAGAAAAGCTGAAATTAAACAGTCTTCTCCAGATACTTATAAAGTTTATAATGCTATTGTAAAGTGTGATGATGTATTTGACAGCAGTAAACTAGATGAACTGACCAAGTTAAATGAAATCCACCAGCAAACTCCCTTAAGGGTTCTCAGGAGGCGTACGGACATGATTCGTATAAAGCATGTGCTGGATTTGTCATATGAAATAATTGATGATAAATCGTTTAGTATGCGTATTAAAACCGAAGGTGGATTGTATATTAAAGAGTTAATTTCAGGGGATGAAGGTAGAAGCAATCCTAATGTAAGTGAAATTTTAGGCGTTAATGCAATTTGTGAGCAATTAGATGTAATTGAAGTAAGCGAGAAGTAGATATTATGGCAGATGAATTTACACATTTAACAGATAGTGGAGTGCACATGGTTGAAGTTGGTGGCAAACCTGATCAAAAAAGAAGGGCTATTGCCAGCGGAAGTATATTTTTAGATAAAAATACTATAAGTCTAATTCAAAATGAGGAAATTAAAAAAGGAAATGTATTAACTACTGCTCAAATTGCTGGAATTCAAGCTGTTAAGAATACATCTTCAATTATTCCACTTTGCCATCCTTTGGCTTTAACAGGAATAGAACTTGATTTTGAAGTAAATGATGATGAAATCATCGCTAGATGTGCAGTAAACACTTTGGGAAAAACTGGTGTTGAAATGGAAGCTATTACGGGTGTCAGTGTAGCATTGTTAACTATATGGGATATGGTAAAGGCTGTTGAAAAAGATGAGGACGGACAATATCCTGATACCAGAATCAGTGACATTAAAGTGATTAAAAAAGAGAAAATCTAAAGTATATATACTAGGAAAAAAATAATTATATTCAGTTATTTTTATTAATTAATTTTATGGAGAATTATTATGGCGAAAAAAAATGATAAAATTTCTATGCCTCAAACCGGTGCTGGTTTGGTAAGATACTTTGATGAAGAAAGTTTAGGTCCAAAACTTTCCCCTGAGCATATTATTATTGGTACTATAGTTTTAGCTATATTTTGTTTTGTTTTAAGATACTCAGCTTAATATTGTTTTTTTTTAAAAAACAATACTACTTTTTTTTATTATTGATAATCATGTTAACTAAAAGAATTATTCCTTGTTTAGATTGTGACTTGCAAGTTCCTGAAGGCAGAGTTGTAAAGGGTGTTGAATTCAAACAGATTAAGTATGCCGGCAATCCGGTAGATCTTGCAACACGTTATTATGAAGAGGGTGCAGACGAAATTGTTGTACTAGATATTACTGCTTCTCATGAACGCCGTGCTACTATGGCGGATGTTATTGACAGATTAACAGAAAATGTTTTCATGCCGATTTGTGTGGGTGGAGGAATAAGAAAAGTTGACGATTACATTAAAATGCTTAGAGCAGGCGCTGACAAGTGTTCAACAAACACCGCTGCCATTAAAAATCCAGAACTGTTGACTGAAGCTTCTAAAGTGGTTGGTTCCCAGGCGGTTGTAATTGGAATAGATGCAAAAAGGAGATATGTCTCACATCCGGATGATGAGCCAGATAAGATAGTCATTGAAACTGACGATGGATATTGCTGGTTTGACACAAGCATTTATGGCGGACGTGAGTTTACAGGCATTGATGCAATTGCATGGGCAGTCAAATGCCAAGATTTAGGTGCTGGTGAAATTCTTTTAACTAGTATGGATGGGGATGGAACCCAGAATGGATACGACATAGAATTAAATAAAGCAATCAATGATGCCGTTGATATTCCAGTAATAGCTAGTGGTGGAGTTGGAGAACCTAAGCACATTTTGGATGTATTTAAAAAGACTGATGTTAGTGCAGCTCTTGCAGCCAGTATATTTCACTTTAATCAATATTCAATTGGTACAGTTAAACAATACTTAAAAGAAAATGATGTAGCTGTTAGATTATGATAATTAAAGCACCGATTGATTTAGAATTAACTCAAATGTCTGGTCAGACTTCTCAACCTCCATGGTTGAAAGTCAATGATTCATTTAAAGAACTTGTCATGGTTGATAATGAGCCTGCTATTTTTGATGTAAAGCAATCAGGCGAGTTTTTGGATTTTAATTTCACTGGAAATATTTCAAAAAAGCAAGCTATTTCTAGATTAAACGGTATCTATGATTTGGATTTTGATTTAAATAAATTTTATAAGTATTTATCTAACCAAGCCGAATTAGCAGAAATGTCTGAGTTCTGCAATGGTTTAAGACTTTTTTTAGCAAAAGATAAGTTTGAATGTATAATATCATCAATCTGTTCTGCTAATAATTCAATCAAACGTTGGACAAAATCTGTAAGCGATATGAAAGAAAAATGGGGAAATAACTATTTTGGCAACTTTTATACTTTTCCGGACATATCTTTAATTCAAGATTTATATGAAGATGATGAAGAAGAATCGTTGATTGAAGGAAAATGCGTTGGAAACAACTTAAAATCCTGTGGGGTGGGATACAGAGCACCATATATGAAAAAGGCTTCTGAAATCTTTACACTTGAAATGGACCTATCAGAAATTCCTAAAATGTCTTATGATGAAGCATTTGAAACTATTTTGGAAGTTCCGGGTGTAGGTCCAAAAGTGGCCGACTGCATTTTACTTTATGGATTTAATTTTAAAGAAGCGTTCCCGTCTGATGTCTGGATTAAGCGTATTGTTTCTCATTTGTACTTTGATGGCAAGGATATTAGCGTTAGTAAAGTACGGGAATTCGGAATGGAAGAATTTGGAGACAAGGCTGGTTATGTTCAACTATATTTGTTCCATTATGCCCGCATGTCTGGGTTAATGAGCAAATTAAAAAAATAATTATATCTTATAAAAAATATACTTATTTTCATGAAAATAAGATATGCTACAATGATTGTCAACGACATCCAAGAAAGTGTCAAATATTATACGGAAACTTTTGACTTTACTTTTGATGAAGAATTTGATGTTCCTGGAGGTAAAATCGTATTGCTCAATGGAGATGGATTTGCAGGTTTGGAACTAATTGAAAGTGATGCTTTTGAAACAGGATTATATTCAATTGGAATGGATGTAGAAGACATCAACGAAGAGATTGAAAAATTAGAAGAAAAAGGAGCCAACATTGCTTTAAGACCTGTTGAAACCCAAGTAGGTTATATGGCAAGAGTAGTGGATCCGAATGGAATAAATATAGTTTTAGTTCAGCATACTAGATAGATATGAAATCAAAAAACATCATCCTTTTTATTTGTACAGTATTGTCATTTTTTGCGGTATTTGCAGTTAATGCAGTCATGGTTGTCATTCCATCTATTGCAAGTGAATTTCACATGAGCAATATTGTTCAAAATTGGGCCATAATTATTTTTTTATTGGTCGTTGCCGTATTATCAGTTCCGGCAGGCCAAATCTCTGGAAAATATGGTCTTAAAAAAGTTACAATCATCAGTGTTGTGCTGTTTATTATAATTTCCATTGCTAATGTTCTTGTTACAAACTCAGAACAGTTTTTACTTTGTCGTTTGATATTGGGCATTTCGTTAGCATTCTTTAATGTAACTTCCATGGCGATGGTAGTGTCAGCTTTTAAACCAGAGGAAAGGGGTAAGGCATTAGGAATAGTCATTACTGGAGTTTATATTGCTTTATCTTTAGCGCCCGTTCTTGGAGGAATTTTAAACTATCAATTGGGATGGAGATCTGTAGTCCTATTTGGAGTTCCATTTTTATTAGTTATTCTGGTATTGCTTCTAACTAAGGTCGATGATGAATGGATAACCTTTGAAAATATTCCTCTTGACGTAAAAGGGTCTATCGCTTATGGTCTTGGAATGGTATTGTTCATGTATGGGTTTACTATACTGAATGAGACATTAGGTGTAATATTAACGGTTTTGGGTATTGTAATTTTCATCATATTCGGATGGATAGAACTAAGGGAAACCCATCCGGTGTTTGATATTAGATTTTTCAAAAATCGTAAATTTTTATCATCTAATTTTGCATCATTATGTGCATATTTAGCTACTTTTGCAGTTACCACAATCTTGAACTATCATCTGCAATATATTAAAGGATTTGATTCACAAACTGCGGGCATAATTTTGCTTGCAGCTCCCCTATGTCAAGTAGTTCTTGCTCCAATTGCAGGCAGATTGTCCGATAAGTATGTTCCACAAATTTTAGCTGCCATTGGAATGGGTCTTGGAACAATTTCACTATGTCTATTCACATTTTTAAATGAGTCAACATCCCTTGAATTTCTGATAGTCTCTATGATTATCTATGGTGTTGGTTTTGGTTTATTCTCCCCGCCAAATACGAATGTTATAATGAGTTCTGTTCCGCCTAAAGACACTTCCGTTGCATCTGCATCTGTTGCAACCATGAGAACTGTCGGTCAGGCAATGAGTTTGGGAATATTAACCCTTGTATTTGCATTTGTGATGGGTGATGTTCCAATTGTAGAGCAGTATTATCCTTTGCTGATTAGCAGCTGTCAAATAACTTGTTTAATTTGTGTGGTGTTATGTATAGCATCGGTATTTGCTTCATTTGTGGGCATTAAATCAAATGAAGGTCAATAAAAATAAGAAATAGGAGAAAGATAAGAATTATCTTTCTTCAATGGTGACTTTGTTCATTTTGTCACCTTGTTGGATGGCATCTACAACATCTTGGCCTTTGATAACTTGACCAAATACGGTGTGCACGCCGTCTAAGTGAGGTTGTGGGCAGTGTGTAATAAAGAATTGGCTTCCACCGGTGTCTTTACCTGCATGTGCCATAGATAATGCACCAGTACCGTGTTTGTGAGGGTTTCCTTCAGTTTCACATTTGATGGTGTAACCTGGTCCGCCAGTACCATTACCATTAGGACATCCGCCTTGAATTACAAAGTTTGGAATTACTCTGTGGAAAGTTAATCCGTCATAGAAACCTTCATTGATTAATTTTTCAAAGTTAGCTACGGTTCCAGGTGCTTCATTTGGGAACAATTCAAGTTCAATGTTCCCTTTATCAGTTTCGATTATTGCGACTTTCATTTTATCACCTATATTTTAAATAATACTATTTACTATAAATATTAATGATTAAATAGTTTATGGAAAGATTACTATGAATACAGAAAAACTTATAAAAATTGAAGATGATTATTTTATCAATACTTTTACTAGACAACCAATCGTTTTAGACCACGGGGAAGGTGTTAAAGTAACTGATATTGATGGAAAAGAATATATTGATATGTTTGCCGGTATTGCAGTTAATGCTTTAGGTCACAATCACCCAGCATTAGTTAAAGCTATTCAAGATCAGGCAGAAAAACTCATTCACATTTCAAGCATTTATTACAACGAGCCAGCATTAGTTTATGCTAAAAAATTGGTGGATTTAACTAGCTTTGATAGAATATTTTATGCAAACAGCGGTGCTGAGGCAAATGAAGGAGCTATTAAATTAGCTGTTAAATATACTGGGAAAAGCGAAATTATTTCAACTGTTGATTCATTCCACGGAAGAACAATAATGACACTTGCAGCAACAGGTCATGAAGAATATCACGAACCTTTTAAAGCTGTAATGCCACAAGGATTCATCAATGTTCCATACAATGACATTGAAGCTATTAAAGAGGCTATCACTGAAAATACTGCAGCTATCATTGTTGAACCTATTCAAGGTGAAGGTGGAGTAAATGTTCCAGATATGGATTACTTAAAACAAATTGAAGAGATTTGTCATGAAAAAGACATTGTATTCATCGTTGATGAAGTCCAAACTGGATTTGGAAGATGTGGAGCACTCTTTGCCCATGAATTATTTGGGGTAAAACCGGATATCATGACAATGGCTAAAGGTATTGGTGGGGGAGTTCCAATGGGTGGAATCCTTGCAACAGAAAAAGTGGCTGGTGCATTTGTTCCAGGAGATCACGGTACCACTTTTGGTGGAGGACCTCTTGTATGTGCAGCGGCAAATGCTGTTTTGGACACTTTTGAAAGTGAAAACATCTTGGACAATGTTAATGAAGTTGGTGATTACTTCATATCTGAGCTTAAAAAATTGGATAAGGAAATCATTGCTGATGTGCGAGGTAAAGGTTTAATGGTCGGTTTAGAGTTAACCAAACCTGGTGCAGAATATGTTGATAAACTTCGCGAAGCAGGATTTTTAATCAATTGTACTGCTGATAAAGTTTTAAGATTCGTCCCACCATTAATAATTACAAAAGCTGAAATCGATGAATTTGTAAAAGCGTTGGATGAAATTTTATAAGGTGATATAATGGGTATCCATACTGAATATTCTTGTGAGGAATGCGGTTTTAAATATGAGGATTCATCTGACATTTTTTGGATTGATGATAAGGGATATGTTCATGTGGGTATGTTAGCCATTAGTTCATCTGATGAAGCATCAAAAGCCCTTGCTTCTGGAGGAATTTATAAATTTTATTGCTATAATTGCGATAAAATTATTTATAATTTCCACGTCACCGAAAAATCTGATGAAATTCCAAAAGAACATATTATTCAGTTAATTGAAAACATGGATGATAATCTGAAAATCATCGATTTTGATAATAAATTCCAAAATTGTATTAGTTGCTCTCAAGATTTAGACTTAAAGCTAGAAAAAGCATTTGCGCTTGATGACGAAGGTGAATTTCATGTTGGCATGAATGACTTTTCAGACAAACATAATGATTTTTCTGGTAAATATTATGGATATTACTGTAAAGATTGTTCAAAGCAAATCAATAAATTTGTAATTTATGAAAATAATGCAAATCTAGAGGATTCACTGATAAAAGAGATTTTAAAAGATCATACTAATGATTTAACAGTATTTATCAATGGCAGCTATGATTATTGTCCTCATTGTGGGGATGGGCTTCATGTATTGGGAGAATCATCACTTTGCCCTAAATGTAAAATTGGGGTATTGAATATTGATAAGCAGACATTTACTGATTAAATTTCCCAATTTCTTTTTTTTAATACTTTTTTAAGCGAAGTGGATATCTCCAATGTTTTTATTTTATCCATGCTGGCCCACATCCAGTCCGTATGCTCTTCACTTATCTTTACATCACCTTCAACATTCTCTAGATACATCATTATCTGCACAGTCCTTTTGTGCATATAATCATTCTGAACAGCCTCTGCAAAGTCCCCGACTTTAACCTCTAAGTTTACTTCTTCTTTGATTTCACGAATTAATGCATCAGTAAAAAATTCCCCTTTTTCTACTTTGCCTCCAGGCAATTCCCACATTTCAGGGTCAGTTATACTTTTAGGATGTCTTTTAACGATTAAAATTTCATTATTCTCATTTTTAATAATTCCTCTAACAGTAAGGCCATATGGCATTTCCATGTTTTCACCTTAATTAATAATTTCATTTCTATATTTTTAATTTAATCGGCAAAAGTTTTTCCTTCAGTAGTTTTAAATAGATTAATCTTAATAAATTAAAATATAATGTAACTTTTTATAGGAGATTTATTTATGGATTTAAATATTAAAGTTAATGATAAAAACCACTTGGACATTGGTGGAGCCGATGCCTTAGACATCGCAGAAGAATTCGGAACTCCAACCTATGTAATTGATGAAAATAGGATTAGAGATAATTATAATAGATTTTACTCAGCTTTTACAAAATATTATCCTGATTTTAAAGTATATTATGCATGTAAAGCTAACACCAACCTTGCTGTAATGAAAATTTTAGAATCTGAAGGTTGTTGTATTGATGCTGTATCTCCTGGAGAAGTTCACATATCTAAAATGCTTGGATTTTCAGGTGACAGAATACTTTTCACAGGTAATAACATTACTAATGATGAGTTGAAATTTGTACATGACGAAGGCGCAGTTCTAAATATAGATTCAGTTTCAGCACTTAAAAGATTAGCTAGTGTAGTTGATCCTGAAGGGTTAAAAATTTCATTTAGGGTAAACCCAATGGTAGGTGCAGGACACCACGACCACTGTATTACCGGGGGAGTGATGAGTAAATTCGGTATAATGGATAATGAAGCTGTAGAAGTATATGAAATGGCTAAAGAGTTAGGATTCAATCCAATAGGTATGCATTCCCACATTGGATCTGGAATTTTGGACCCTGAACCATTTAAATTAGCTATTGAATCTACAATGGATATTGCCGGTAAAGTTCACCAGGAAGCCGGAATCGACTTTGAATTTGTTGATTTTGGTGGAGGTGTGGGCATTCCATACACTCCTGAAGAAAATATTGTTGATTTGGATAAATTTGCAGAGGTCAATGTTGGATTATTCAAAGAAAAATTAGATGAATACGACATGGGAAACCCTGCAATGTATTTGGAACCTGGTAGATATTTGGTAGGAGATGCAAGCGTTTTATTAGTAACCGTAAATAGTATCAAACAAAGTTACAGAAAATTCATAGGTGTAGATGCAGGTTTCCACACACTTTTAAGACCAGCAATGTATGATTCATACCACCACATTGTTGATGCAAGTAAAATGGATGCTCCTAACACCCAAGAAGTTGACATTGCAGGAAATGTTTGTGAATCTGGAGATTTATTTGCACGTGACAGGCCTATGCCTGATGTGGAAGAAGGAGATGTATTGGGTATATTAAATGCTGGAGCATATGGATTTACAATGTCCTCCAATTATAATTCAAGACCATTGACTTCCGAAGTATTGGTAACTGATGGTAAATGTAATCTTGTACGCGAAAGAGAAACCTTTGAAGACTTATATGCAAAACAAAGCATTCCACCACACTTAAAATAAGTTGATACTATGGTAGATTTAAAAGGATTAAAATTTTCAAAAATGCATGGAATAGGCAATGACTTTCCAATAATCGATGAGAGTAAAGGGGAAGTTATTCCTGAAGCAGACAAACCGGAAGCTTGTAGAATATTATGCCACAGAAATTTTGGAGTAGGCGGTGATGGTGTATTATTTGTAGAACCGTCTGAAGTAGCTGACATCGGATACAGGATGTTTAATCCAGATGGAAGTGAAGCGGAAATGTGTGGTAATGGTATAAGATGCTTCGGTGATTTCGTTTACAGAAAAGGTATTTTAAAACAAGAAAAGATGACTGTTGAGACAAGGGCAGGAATCAAAACAATTGAAATTACCTTAAAAGATGACGAACCGGTATTGTTTAAGGTTGATATGGGGTTATCTACATTTAAAACTCCCGAAATTCCAATGACCTCTGATAAAGAGGAATTCTTGGATGGCGAATTAGAAGTCATTGACGCCACTTTTAACTTGACCGCTATCAGTGTTGGAAACCCTCATGCAATTATCTTTGTCGATAATGTGGATGAAATTGACATTAACAAATATGGTCCGGCTATTGAAGCCCATGAAGTTTTCCCTGAAAAAATCAATGTGCACTTTGTGGAAGTTATTTCTGAAAATGAGGGCAAAATGATTACTTGGGAACGAGGTGCTGGCGTAACACTTGCATGCGGTACCGGCGCTACTTCAACTGCAATCTCAGGCTTTAAACTAGGATTGTTTGATGAAAATGTTTTACTCCACTTGCCTGGCGGAGATTTAAAATTCACAGTTTATGAAAAAGAAGATGCTCTTGGTGCCTTCATGGAAGGTCCGGCAGAGCTTGTTTTTGATGGAGAATTCTAACTCTCCTAATTTCTCTTTTTTTGGTATAATCCCAATATTACGTCAAGTATACCAAGTATTATTACAATTATCAACCATTCCTTAAAATAGCTTGTAAATGTTGTAAGTATTATTCCGATAACTATGAGTATTGCTCCGGTTATTATTGACATTTTCCATTGTTCCATTTTTATTCTCCTTTTATATTTTATAAGCGTTTATTAAAGTAATATCTTCAAAAAAGAAGTGTTCTGATGCTTTAATTTCAGCTATGAATCCCAGTTCATCCAGCATGTCTAGGGTTTTCTGGTTGTCTGAAAATGAAGACTGAATCAGTTGGACAATTCCACCATCATTTAAATGATTTGACACTTCATTTAAAAATAAATCTATAACTTTTCTACCATTTAATCCACCGTCAAATGCATAATTTAAATTACTATCAATAACTTCATCTTCTTCAGTCGGTAGATATGGAGTATTAAATAAAATTACATCAAACTTTCTATTTTTCACAGGTTCAAATAAATTTCCAAATAAGATTTCTATGTTTTCAATATTGTTGTCTTTAAAGTTTTTTCTTGCAAGTTCGCATGCATCAAAATTAATGTCTGTCACGGTAATGTTGTCTGTTAATTTTGAAGCATACATTGCGACAATTCCAGATCCTGTACCGATTTCTAAAACACTTTGTCCTTTTTTAATTTCTAAATTATCAGCCAATAGATAACTATCTTCTGCTGGAATGTATACATTTTCATCAGTGTTTATAATAAAATCGGACATAATAATCTACTCGTTTAAAATTGAATTTAATTGTCTTGATAAAAATAGAATTTCCTCTGGCTTAATGGCTATTACTCTTAATTTGAGATATTCATTCAGTTCCTCTGACTCAATATTGTTGATTCTTTCTTTCATTTCTTTTTTATCGAGTTTGCAGATAATGTGTCTTGAATCGATTAGGGCATTTTTAATCTTTTTATTCCTATGTTGGAATAATGCCTTTGTAAAATTTGAATAAACGTTAAAATCTTCTTTAGGTATTTTATTTTCCTTTGGAGTTAACCTAACAACAGTCGAATCGATTTTTGGTTTTGGTATAAAGCTTTCTGAACTTACATCTGTTAATGCATCAACGTTGCATTTAAAATATAACATTGCAGAAAGTCTTGAATAATCTTTAGTTCCAACAGATCCGTTCATACGGGTTGCAAACTCTTTTTGATACATTAAAATAGCTAAATCAAAATCATAATCTAGGAATTTAAAAGTTATTGGCGATGAAATTTGATAAGGTAGATTTGAGATGATTTTATTAAATTTTGGAAAATCAACATTCAGCGCATCATCATTAATTAACTCTACATTATCGATTTTTTCTTTTTTGAGTCTTTCTTTTAGTATATTTGCAATGGTGGTGTCTTGTTCTATAGCTATTACTTTTCCTGCTTTTTTGGCAAGTTCAAGTGTTAGTGTTCCTATCCCAGTTCCTATCTCCAGTACAACATCATTCTTGTTTAGGTTTCCGAAGTTAATTATTTGGTCTCGTTTATTTTTATCGATTAGATAATTTTGACCAAGATTTTTGTTTAACTTTATCCCATGTTGATTTAGAATGTTTTTAGTTGTTTTAGATAGGGATTGGGAAGATTCACTATTCAATTTATCACTTTATCTTGGTCTTCTTGAATTTCTTGGTGCCTGGGTAAATATATAATACTTATTTTTACCTCTTCTAACGGTAGTTGTGTCTAATTCCTGTTTGACTCTGTTAACAATCATTCCTGCAGGGTCTGTTAAGGTTGGAAGTCTTTCAGTAATGTCTTTGAAACTTTCAAAAGGTTTTTCTTCTCTTGCGTTAATTATGTCCCACATGTATTTTTTACCAATACCTGGAATCAGCTCTAAACTATGAAGTCTTGTACTTAAGGCTTCTGCATTGTTGAAGAAGTCCACATATTTTTCTTCATTGGCTTCTACAATATCACGTATTGCATATTCTAATTCAATTCTACTTGTTGCAGTGAGATTTTCGAAATTTAATTTGCCAAGAACCCTGTAAATCTTATCTCTTTTTCCTTTTCCAATATATACGGTATCTTGTATTTCTAAATCTACCCCATTTTTTGGAGCTAATTCTAGTAAAGTGAATTGTTCTGTACCAATAGCTTGAGCAATAGCTTTTCCACCAAATTTAGACATGTCTGATTTGACATATCCTCTACTTAAGTAATCAAGTATAACAGCATTTTCTTCTTTTTTTACTGTTGGTGTCCTCTCTTTTTTGTTATTATTATTCATGTTATCACTTCACTATTGTTTTTCATTAGTCATTAAATAGACTATAATTTAAACTTATCAATATTTTTATTTTTTAAATGTAATAAACATATCTAAAAAAAGAGCTAAAATTCGAGTGAAAAATCAAAATATAAAATTAAAATAATAAAAAAAGAGGAATAGTTTACAACTATTCGATAACATCATATTGTTCTAAAAGTTCGAGAATTTTTTCCATTTCTTCTTTGTCGATTTGCATAGGTTCTTTTGCGAAAATTAATCTCAAATCGGCTAAATCTTGTGGAACTAAATCTACAATATGAACAGCGACTTTTGGTCTTAAATTAAATTCACTTTGAAGTTTTTCGATAATCTCTTCTGTGTCTTCAACTGAGTATCTTTTAAATCTAGCAAGGTGATTTAAAGTAAGGTTTTGTTCATAATTCAATTCATTGTTCTCAGAAAATTCATCAAGAACTTCTTTAACTTTTACGCCTGGTATAGGTTCACTTTTTATTATGTTTTTTCCGATCATAAAAATCAGTTTTGTAATTTTAAGTGGTCTGGTCTAACAATCAATTCTTTTGCTTTGTTCCCATCTTTTAAAGATACGATGTATGCTTTTCCTTTTTGACCAGTAATTTTACCAGTTTTTCCGTGGAATCTAGGAGCTGGTTGTCCTTTTTGGATAGATGGGTTAATAGTAATGTGAACTAAGTCTCCTTCTTCAAATTTTTGGAGTCTGTTAGTAATAGGGTTAGTTCTACCCGGTCTTTGTACTTTAGTCATTTTTTTTCTTGATCTACTTTTTAATCCTCTTGATCTTTGCATTGTATAACCTCTAATCAGTTCTAGTCTGGGTATTATAGTTAAATCTATGTTATCAGCTACCTAGTATTAAAAAAGCCCATAAATACTAGTAACATAGAATATGAAAATAATAAATTATCATCAGTGATATGATAATATTATAATTTTAGTTTGATGGTATTAATATACTTTTAGTTTTTCAGTGATTTTGAAAAATAATTCTGTTTTCTGATAAAATATATACGATGGTTAGTGTTTAAAAAAAATGGTGTGAAGAAGATAACTATTTAGTTATCTTCAAATCTTCTTCTATCAATTAATTCTTGACGTTTACCTGGGTTCCATCCTCCAGATGCAGATTTTGCACGTCCAACTTGTTGAACGTATCCGGTAATCCTATCATACCATTCTACATCTTCGCTTTCACCACAGGTAGGACAAGTATTATTTAAACCTTTCATTAAGGTTTTACATTTAAGACAGAAACTTAAAGCTGAGCTGTAAGCCCAAAATCCAATATCGGATTTTCTAGCTATTTTATTAGTTAAGCTCATTAATGAATCTGGATCGGAGTAAGATTCTCCCATGAATGCATGGAAGATGTGTCCACCAGGAGTTAAACTGTGATATTGTTCTTCAATTTTGATTTTTTCAATTAAAGAAGCGTTGGTATCTACTGGTACATGGGAAGAGTTAGTGTAGTAATTAGCATTACCTTCACCTTGTACAATAGCTTGATCTCCAAATTGTTTTTTATCAAGAGTTGCAAACCTGTATGCAGTAGATTCTGCAGGAGTTTGAATAACAGACCATCTAAGTCCAGTTTCATCTTTTAATTGGTTAGCTCTATCATTGATGTATTCAATACATTTTACACCAAATTTATTTGAATCAGGGTTTTCAATACCTTCGCCGAATAATGAGGATAACATTTCGTTAAGTCCAACAAAACCAAAGGACAATGTTGAATTTTCGATTCTGTAGTAGGATTCATTTTCTACTTGTTGTTTTAAGAATGGTAAAATGTGGAAATCATTTAAACATTTTAATCCTTGTTCTCTTCTAAGCATTAATGTTTCCACTGCTAAATCCATGTATTCATCTAAGTATTCAAATACTTGTGATTCATCTTTGGATTGGTATCCAATTCTTGGTAAGTTTAAAGTAACATATGCAAGGTTACCAGTTCTTAAACAATCTTTATCCCAGTCACCAGTCCAGGTATCTTGTAAACAAGTTCTACAACCCATATAGTTTGCCATTTTTCCTCTGTATTTAGGGAACATGTTTACAAAGTAGGATGAACCGTATTTTGCAGATAATTCGTGAACTAAGCGGAGATCCTCTTCGTATTCACTAGTCATTGTTTCTTCACGGAGAGTGTAAATGGTATTTGGGAATAAATGAGGTTTACCTTCATTGTCTCCTTCAAGCAAAGTTTCAGTGAATGCCCTTTGGATTAATCTAGTTTCATCTTCAAAATCTGCGTAAGTTCCTACAACTTGACCTTTTGGTCCGTATGCAGTTTCATCTTTTAAGAAATCAGGAACACCGAATTCTAATGCCATACTTGTGAATGGTACTTGAGATCCTCTTGCTGCGTAAGCCATATTTAAGTTGTAAATGAGCATTTGAACAGCTTGTTTGATCTCTTCATAGGTTCTTCCTCTTGCAAATGGTGCAACGAATACGTTCCATAAAGACATTGATTGTCCCCCGGACATATTTTGTTGTGCTGCAAGCATGATTTCACCAGTATGATTCATTAAGGTTTCCATGTGGTTTGGTGCACCTGCAATAGATGTGTGGTCACCAGTACCGTCTACTTTAAGCCCATATTTGATGAAAGTTCTTATATCATGCTGAAGACAGTTTAATGGTCTTCCTGCGAAAAATTCTAAATCGTGAATGTGAATATCACCTGACATGTGTGCATCTGCTAAGTGTGCAGGTAACATTTGTAAAAGTGCATATTGTTTTAATGCTTCGTCTGCTACATGCTTGTGAATACTTTCAGGGTTGTGTATCATATTTGCGTTATCTCTATTACCATTCTCAATTAAAGAGGTAATGTTGTATACAGGGATACCTAAACGAGTGTAACGGCTTCTTAAATCTTCTAAACCATATTCAACTAATTTAGTGTTAACTATCTCCCTAATCATTGGAGCGGTTAAGTATTCGACATTTAATTTTTTAAGTTCTTTCCAAGTTTCAGTAGCAATTTCAAAAGCAGTTTCTTGGCTAGCACCAGTTTCTTCAATTAATGTGTTAGCAATTCTTGATAAATCAAATGCTTCAATTGTATCTCTAGAAGTACGTACTTTTAATTGGGTACTTGCTAAGTATTTGTTTGCTATTTCAGGGTCGATATCTTCAAGGCATTCGTATACGATTTTTTTGATTTCTTTGGTTTTAATTCCATCGTATAATTGAGATACAACTGTAGCTACGATTTTGTCTGATTCAAAGAAAGGAGTTTCAACCATTACTAATGATTTGACTAGCTTTTCATAGCTGAATCTTTCTTTAATTCCGTTATTCTTTTCTACATTAATTTTAACGGTTTCATTTAAATTATTTCCTAATTCTGATATTTTTTCCATTTTTTTCACACCATTTTTCCTACGTTTTAATAATAATGAGATTGACGAGAGAGAAATCTCTCAGTTGTAATTACTATATGTTGGCACTTGTATATATATTGTTCGAGTTGATACGAACAAATAAGTTCTATAGTATACGAACATCTAGTTAATATGTTATACTTCAAGGTATATAAAATGTTCGTCTTATTACGAACATTATTCTCTCACTATGAAATTTACTATATTTTTAATATATAAAATTAAAAGTCCAAGAGCATTTGAAAAGTAATCCTTAGAAGAATATGTCTAAGGAGCTTTGTTTTGATTTATCACTTTCAAACAGTGAATTGATACCATATTCCTGAATTTCTAAACGCTGTTTTAAGTAATGGGAAACAGGATATCTGTTAACCAGTTCCTGTGATATTTCAAGATACTTTGTAACTGATCCCTTTGAAACGGACAGGATTAAATTGCCTCCACATTTACATTTTCCAGTAAGAGGCATTCTTCTGTATTTTGAACCACACTTAGTACATCTTACCTTTTGTTTAGAAAACGCTCTTGAATTACCCATGATGTCTGGTAAAAAGTGGGATGATAAAACTTTTTCAACAACTCCTCTTTGATCAACAGCTCTAATACTTTCTGCTAGAGCGATTTGAGCTTCTACTTTTTCTCTCATTGAAGGTAATCTTTTATAAAGACAAACTGTTGGTCCAGCATGGATATTTGATGTGTGATGGGAAAACATCAATCCTTCATATTGTTGCGGAGTTCCTAAATGCATTTCTACATTGTCGATATATTCTAAAACATCTGCAGGCTTATGAGGAGTATATGTTTCTTCATAAAATTCAACAGGGAATCTTTCAAATATATCTAAGTTGTGAGATTCATCATCTATCTCTTCCGGGTCTATTCTGGATGATAAAACTAAAGGAGCATCCATACTTCCTCCTCTAGTATTCGGTAAGTATGATTTTGAAAAGTTCATTAGAGCATCTAAAAGCAACATTACTGCATCTTCATCACTATCGCAGTTTCTACGTTTTGCAGAGTGGAAATAAGGGTGGGCATAACAGCCTAATGCTTTTGTAAATCCAACTATCCTTCCAAGCACTCCTGCTGATGTGTGAGGTGCAAGTCCTGCTACCAAATGTCCAATCAAATCACTTTTTTCTTTAACATTGTAGAATGGTTCCATTCCATAAAATCTTGTAAGCTCGTCATCAATGAACTGTGCTGTTCTAAGTAAATATTCGCCACAATTATCTGAAATTACAATATCTTGAACTCTAAGTTCAATGATTTGGTCTTCATTTTCAATCGGGTTTCCGTAACAGTCTTTTTCATAACCCATTTCTAGAAGTTTTTCAACAGTAACTCCAATTTCTTTTGGTACGAAGTGGGTTAAAGGCAAGTCAGTTGAGTCATGGCGTATTGTGCCGTCTTTAAAGGTAAATACCTCATTTTTTGCTCTAAGTATTCCTTTCTCAAGAGGTTCAGCTAGTTTTGACTCGGAAATCATACCGATTACGCCTTTGACTTCATCAACTCTTCTGACTTTTACATTGTCAGAAGCTTTTTTAAGCATTGATGCAAGAGGGATTGGTTTGTCTCTAGGGGCAGTAATCTCTGTAGGGCTTCCGCATTTTGGACAAAGGGAATTATTTGAACTTATTCCACATTCTGGATTTGTACATTTCCTTCTTGCCATTACAACTTTAATACTACCTTTCTTAGCCGCTGTTGCGATTAATCTTCTTGAACCTCCATTATTTCCTATAGGGAATAATCCATGAGGTGCAGGTCTCATTAATCTTTCTTTTGATTTTTCGGGCCTACCTACACGAGTACCAATGTATGCTGGCGCTTTGTTTTTAATTTCAACAGGCGAAACCTCATTAACGGCTTCAAGTGTAGTCTCTTTTTCAGGCAATTTTTTAGATAAAGTAACTAAAAGAGCATAGGAGTGGTCTTTATCAATGACGATTTTGCCATCACGGACAGTATGCGGAACACCAATAACTTCCAAAACTCTTTTTTGATATGATAAGTCTAATTTTATTCCTTCATCTGGTTTATAACTTGATTTACATTTAATTATCAAATCAATTAATTCATTTAAATCATCAATGGTCACGTCATTGTAACAATAAGTGTATTTTGGATGTAGTGGAATGTCATATTCTTTAGATAATCTAAGCGCTTCAATTGAAGATAGATATTCATATTCAAGTTTATATAAGTCTAAATCATTGTTTTCCTTGTCAAATTTTTCACTTTGTGTCAATAGTTGAATCCACCATTCTTCAACCCATCCTGATGGATATAACGGTTGGTTGTTTCTTAAGAATTCTCCAAATGCAACGAGCATATCACCTAGGAATAATATTTCAACAACGTCTTTTTTAACTTCACGTGCTTTTTTAACGCTATCAAGTATTAAAACATCACCATTTTTAAGTTTAACTATAGGACCTTCAATTGAATCTACGGGTACAACACAATTTCCTTTTCCAGGATATTCGATTTTGAGTTGTGTTCCAACAGCTAAAAATTCAAGCAATGCCATTGTTGCAGGATGGACTCCCATGGTTGCAAGACCGGTGTTTCTGGATCTTCCATATCTTAACCTGAATGCTCCTTTTTCAGAAGGATATCCTAAAATCGGCCTTCCGCCGATAATATCCTGAATATATTTTGGTTCGCTTACAATGTCTGAATCTCCGGAATCGTCTCCAGCTGAATCATCCTTTTTCGGTTTTGAATATTCGGTAAGCCATTCCCAGTCAAGACCTAAGGTTTTAGAAATCTTATGAATCTTTTTGGATTTCTGGATTACTCCTTCAACCATAGCAAGCAATGCCCCACCACGAATGTTGTTTGTTTCAACACGCTCTAAATCTCTGTGTGAAACTTCAACTTGGTCGGTCTGTTCTCCTGAAACTTCTACTGGAATATTTTCTGCTGCATATCTCACTTCTTCTGGTGTTGGTGAGTATTGTAAATTTGTAACTTCTGATTCGTAAAGCTCTACCTCTTCCACGTATCTTTCGATTTCATCATCAATTGGTTTGAATCTGTCAATATCAATAGCTTGTCTGATTTTATCTCCTAAAAGCACAGCTAAAGCAGCAGCGGTACCTCCAGCACTTCTAATTGGGCCTGCAAAATAAACTCCAATGTATTTTGTCCCATCGAAGTTTTCTTTAATTTTAACTTGGGAAATTCCTTCAAGGGGAGCTGCTACTACTCCTTCTGTTAAAATAGCCAATGCAGTTCTTAAACCTTGGTCGCATCTTTGTTCGGTGTCCCATTCTGCCTTTTCGCCAGTAAGTTCAAATTTTCCTGATGCAATTTCGGCGGCAATTTCGAAGGCTACTTGTTCTCTTGTGATGTCTTGTTCTAATTCCTTAATACGTTGCGCTACACCTTTAGGACCTACGAGCCCTTCAACTCTTTCTGCTAAATCCTTTGCAAGAGGAACTTCAGTTTCTGTTTCAACATCCAATCCTTTAGACCTTGCCTCATTAGCTATTTCATATAGGTGATTGGTTTCTGCTTCTAATCTATCAAAATAATCCATGGTATCGCCATAAGTTACAAAATTAATTCAGTATATAACTATTGATTTTCATGATATTAATAATATTTGCAAGTGTGAAAAATCACTATTAATAATAGTTAAATATGTTGTTAAATAAATTCTATTTATAGTATTTAGTCGTTGAATTTTTAAATTATTATTGCTATTTTGGTGATTTTAATGTCAGATGATAAACCTATTAATGCCATGTATGGGCAAAAAGTGAAATTAGATTTAGACAAAATTAAAAATAGAACTGATGAAGCTGATGAAGCTGTTGAAACTCCTGTTGAAGAAGTTTCAAATGAACCTATTGTAGAAGAAGTTTCTGTTGAGGAACCTGTTGATGAGGTTGTTGAAGAGGAGCTTGTTGTTGAGGAAGAAGTTTCTGTTGAGGAACCTGTTGATGAGGTTGTTGAAGAGGAGCTTG
>Ga0129306_1000546_pt1 | contig 58264 bp, 43 predicted proteins | sample P827metagenome_FD_94438 | JGI IMG/M metagenome (GOLD analysis project Ga0129306, IMG submission 94438) | Capybara group fecal microbial communities from Wisconsin, USA - P827 metagenome | ecosystem: Host-associated > Mammals > Digestive system > Large intestine > Fecal | place: USA: Wisconsin... | reverse complement strand
TGGCTGCCGTGCTGGGTCACACCCAGTCGTTGCACACCAACGCCCTCGACGAGGCCATCGCCCTGCCTACCGACTTCTCGGCTCGTATCGCTCGTAACACCCAGATCTACATCCAGAACGAGACGAAGGTCTGCAAGCAGATCGACCCATGGGCTGGTTCTTACTATGTGGAGACGCTGACCAACGAACTGGTTCACAAGGCTTGGGAGCACATCCAGGAGATTGAGAAGCTGGGCGGTATGGCTAAGGCCATCGAGACCGGTCTGCCCAAGATGCGTATCGAGGAGGCTGCTGCCCGCACGCAGGCTCGTATCGATAGTGGCGTTCAGACCATCGTTGGTACCAACAAGTATCGTCTGGAGCACGAGGATCCCATCGATATCCTCGAGGTCGACAATACCGCCGTGCGCAATCAGCAGGTGGCTAACCTCAAGGAGCTCCGTGCTAACCGCGACGAGGCCGCTTGTCAGGCAGCACTTAAGGAGATTACCGAGTGCGTACGCGAGTTCAATGAGGGCAAGAAGAGCAAGAACAACCTGCTCGACCTGGCTGTAAAGGCCGCTGGCTTGCGTTGTACGCTGGGTGAGATTTCAGATGCCTGCGAGGAAATCGTAGGCCGTTATAAGGCAGTAATCAGAACAATTTCAGGCGTGTATAGTTCAGAATCAAAGAACGATAGCGACTTCGAGTTGGCTTGCAAGCTGACCGATGAGTTCGCAGAGAAGGAAGGTCGCCGCCCCCGTATCTTCGTTGCGAAGATGGGTCAGGACGGTCACGACCGTGGTGCAAAGGTAGTAGCTACGGGCTATGCTGACTGTGGCTTCGACGTGGATATGGGACCGCTGTTCCAGACTCCTGCTGAGGCTGCCCGTGAGGCTGTCGAGAACGACGTCCACATCGTGGGTGCTTCGTCTCTGGCTGCTGGTCACAAGACACTCATCCCGCAGCTCATCGAGGAGCTCCACAAGTTGGGCCGTGACGATATCATGGTCATCGCTGGTGGTGTCATCCCCGCTCAGGACTACGACTTCCTCTATCAGGCTGGCGTCGCTGCCATCTTCGGTCCTGGAACCTCTGTGGCTAAGGCCGCCTGCGAGATGATGAAGATTCTGTTAGATAAAGAATAAATGGAAAAAATTGATGTCTTGATAATCGGAGCCGGTCCTGCCGGCTCCGTTTGTGGTTACCAACTCCAGCAGGCTGGAGTCGACTGTCTGGTGGTCGATCGTGCCACCTTCCCCCGCGATAAGATTTGCGGTGGTGGACTGACTCCCAAGGCGTGGCGCCTGCTCGACCTGCTGATGCCAGGTCTTCGTTATGAATATCGTCCCGTCAAGCGGCTCCGCTTGCAGTTCGAACAGGACCCCGTCTGCGAGTTCGATTCCGAGTTCGAGTTGCGCATGATGAACCGTAAGGTCTTCGACTATACCCTGCTCCAGTACTATCAGCAGGCTGGTGGCCGTGTGCTGACTGATTCCTTTGCGCGTTACGACGAACAGCCCGATGGCCGTCTGCTGGTCTCGCTCAAGTCGGGTGCCCAGTATTCCTGTCGTTATCTGATTGCCGCCGATGGTGCAAACAGCCCCATCCGTCGCCAGATGTTCGGAGCCTACCAGCACAACTCCCTGTTTATCGAGCAGTACACCCAGGAGTCGGAACCCCACGACATCTTTGCCCATTTCTCTAACGACTATTTCCCTGGCAGTTTCTATAAGTTCCCTGGCATCGACCGCGACGTCTGGGGCTTTCGTTCCCCAGTCGCCACCAATCGCGAGGAGTTCCAGAAACTGCTCACCAAGTATCACGTCCCTGAGGGGCGCATCGTCGGAGCCTATATCCCGATGGGAACGGTGCAGTCCACTCACAACCACATCATCTTTATCGGCGATGCTGGCGGTTTCCCCAACCGCATTACCGGCGAGGGACTCTACGACGCCTTCAAGACGGCCTATAATGCCAAGTGCGCCATCGTGGAACAGCGACCCTTCAGCGAGACCAACAAGCAGGTGTTTGCCAAAATGAGAGCCCAAGATAAGCTGTTTGGATTTGCCCAAACCGCCTTCTGCCATCGCCTCTTCCGTTGGGTATTGCGCCATCCCGGCTTAGTCAAATGGCTCTTCGATGCCAAGATGAAACGCGAAACATGGTTTAAGTCATAAAGAAAATAGCAGCAGTGGTTGATCTGCTGCTATTTTTGTTTGCTATTTCATTTTCATTCCGATGTTGTACATGATGAAGCCGTAGATGTCGGCTTGTTCTTCCAATACTTTGGCGAGGGGCTTGCCACCACCGTGACCGGCCTTGGTGTCGATGCGGATGAGGACGGGGTTGGGGCCTTGGTGGCACTCCTGCAGGGTGGCTGCAAACTTGAAGGAGTGGGCGGGTACTACGCGGTCGTCGTGGTCGGCAGTGGTGACGAGGGTAGCGGGGTAGGCCGTGCCGGGCTTCAGGTTGTGGAGTGGGGAATAGCCGTAGAGGTATTCGAACATCTCACGAGAGTCCTCGCTGGTGCCATAGTCGCTGGCCCAGTTCCATCCGATGGTGAATTTGTGGTAGCGCAGCATGTCCATCACACCAACTTGTGGAATAGCCACGCGGAAGAGGTCGGGGCGCTGTGTCATGCAGGCACCCACGAGCAGTCCACCATTTGAGCCACCCACGATGGCCAACTTCTCCTTGGAGGTGTAGCCCTCGCTGATGAGGTATTCGGCAGCCGAGATGAAGTCGTCGAAAACGTTCTGCTTCTGCATCTTTGTGCCCGCCAAGTGCCACTCTTCACCATACTCGTTACCACCACGCAGATTGACCTGTGCGTAGATGCCGCCCTGTTCGAGGAACGGGATGCGCATAGCCGAGAAGCCGGGACCCAGCGAGATGTTGAAACCGCCGTAGCCATAGAGGTAGACGGGATTCTTGCCGTTGCGCTTCAGTCCTTTCTTATACGTTATAAACATAGGTACGCGCGTGCCGTCCTTGCTCTGGAAGAAGATCTGCTCGGAGGTGTAGTTGTCCTGACGGAACTTCACCTTGGGAGCAGCATAGAGCGTACTCTCGTTCTTCGCCATATCATAGCGGTAGATGGTGCCAGGCATGGTGAACGACGTGAAGGAATAGAAGCATTCGGGCTGTTTCTCGTCGCCCGTAAATCCTACGCTACCCACGCTGGGCAGCTTCACTTCGTGACGCAGCTTGCCGTCGAGGCTGTAGACATAGGCATGATCGGAGGCATCCTGCTGATAGGTCAGAATGAGCTGGCGATGGATGACGTCGACGCCGCTGAGCGTGTTGGGCTGTTCGGCTATCAGCTCTTTCCAGTCGTTGACGCCAGGATGGCTGATGTCTGCTGTCATGATACGGCCCTTCGGTGCACCGTAGTTGGTATAGATATACATCTTGTCGCCCTCGTTGTAGATGGGGTTGTACTGGTAGTTCATATTGTCGGTAAGCTGTATGAACTGTGAGTCCTTCTGGCGCAGGTCGCGCACAAACAGGTTGTTGCCGGCACCGGCACCACTCTCGTAGAGATACATCATCGTCTCTTCCTCGTTGACGTCGGCAGTATAGAAGCGCATGGGTTGCGTGGGATTCTGGTAGAATAGCACATCCTCGGACTGCGGTGTACCCATCTTGTGATAGTATATCTTGTGACCCGCGTTGACGTTAGAGAACTCCTTGCCCTCCGTAGGACGGTCGTAGGCTGAGTAGTAGAAGCCGTCGCCCTGCCAGGCAGCCCCCGAGAACTTAGCCCACTCGATGTGGTCGCTGGTGAGCTGACCCGTCTTGAGGTCGATGACGAAGAACTCCTGCCAGTCGGAACCTGAGCGCGAGATGGTATAGGCTGCCCACCGGCCGTTGTTGGAGAAGTAGACACCCTTCAGGGCTACCGTACCGTCGGTGCTCAGCGTGTTGGGGTCGAGGAATACGCGAGGCTCACCGCCCAGCTCGTCCATCACGTACATCACGTATTGGTTCTGCAGTCCGTTATTACGATAGAAATACCACTTGCCGTGACGCTTGCGGGGCGCACCCACTTTCTCGTAGTTTGCCAACTCGGTGAGTCGCTTGAGCAGTTTTCCGCGAAAGGGAATTTCCTGCAGATAGGCATTGGTCACCTTGTTCTCTGCTTCCACCCAGGCAGCAGTCTGTGCCGAGGTGTCGTTTTCCAACCAGCGGTAGGGGTCGCTCACGCGCGTACCGAAATAAGTATCTACCGTGCCGTCTTTCTGGGCCTTAGGGTATTGCAGGTGCTGTGCCATCACAGCTGTTGTGGCTATAGCTGCCATAGAGCATAAAATAATTTTTTTCATAGATTTATCCGCAATGGAAATATTGATTGACTAGTTTTTGAATTTCTTCTGGATAGTTTTCGATGTTCTTGCGCAGGCTGACATCGTCGAAGGCGCGCAGTTGGGCGATGATGCCGTCGATCATAGCTGGCGAGAAGACGCCGTGCTCCTCGAATACCTTGCGCTGGCTGTCGAGACAAGCAGCAGAAGCGACACACGAGTCGGGCAACTGAGCCAGCGTGGCCAGACGACTGGCATTCTCGGCAGCGTGGATGTTCACATTGACATATGTGCGCTCGGTCACCTCCAAAGCGTCAGCCATCTCAAAACCGTGACGACAGGCCACACAGAGACCTGCCAACAGCTGGTAGATATCGGCGCTGCCATCAGGCGAACGCATCTCTACCGTCTGCTTCTCAGAGGTAAGAGGTGAGGGGCCAGAGGCGAGCGACATGTCTTGCGGGTTAGCCAGAGCCGCCATGTTGGAGTCGGAAGCCCATCCCAGCGGAACACGAACCAGCACGCTGCGGTTGCGGTCGCCCCAGCAGACATTGGTGGGAGCCTCCTGATGGGGCACGAGACGGAAGTAGCTGGTAGGATTCTTATTACCAAAGGCTGTGATGGAAGGTGCGAGATCCATCATGCCGGCAATCATCTTACGGGCACTCTCGCTGAGCACGCCTTCTGAGAGCATCTGGTTCTTGCCGTCCTTGACGATGCGCATGTGGATATGGAGACCGGAGCCTGCCTTGCCTGTGGTAATCTTGGGGGCGAAGGTGACATTGTAGCCTAGCTGATAGCCGAGGTTACGGATAATCCACTTGGCCAGCATCAGCTGGTCGGCAGCCTGCTCCACGGGAACGGGCAGGAACTCGATCTCGTTCTGCTCATAGTTCAGATCGTCGAGACAGAAGTTGCCCACCTCTGAGTGGCCGTACTTGATCTGGCCGCCCGTCTGGGCAATATACTGCATGCAGCGGGTGCGGAACTCGTTGGCTTTGGCATAGGGAGCCGACTCGTGATAGCCGCGCTGGTCTTGGGCAGGGAAGATGCCCTCGTCATCGCTAATTACATAATATTCCAGCTCACCCATCGCCTGGAACTCCATTCCCGTCACTTCCGTGAAAGCCTGTGAAGCCTTGTGGAGTGTATATTCCGGCGAGCTCTGCAGCGGCTGGCCGTCCTTGTCGAAGAAGGAGCAGAGCAGCGCAACGGTAGGAATCTCAGCAAAGGGGTCGACAAAAGCCGTGCGGAAACGAGGCAGTACATAGAGGTCGCTGGAGCCTGCCTGGATGAACGAGAAAAGGCTGGAGCCGTCTACACGCTCGCCACAGGTGAGGATGGTGTCGAGATTAGCCAGGTCGTTGATGACGAAGTTGAGCGTCTTCATCTTGCCGTCGCCAGCAGGATACATGAAGTTGACCATGTGGATATCGTTCTTCACAATATAGTTGATAATGTCGGCCTTGGTGAATTCAGCCGCAGGTTTTTGCAATGCCACCACGATGGGGTTGGCGTTTAGAATAAGGTGTTCGTTGTTGATCATTTTTATGCGTATTGAGGTTATTTTGTGCAAAGATACGAAAAACCTTTGAAACAACATTTAGAAAAGTGGAAATATATTTGGCTTTTCTTGTTTTTTTTAATATCTTTGCAAGCAAATATTACTGCCAATGAAAGATATCAAGCGAATCGTACTGACTGGAGGCCCTTGCGCAGGCAAGACTACGGCACTGGTACGCATTATTGACCACTTCTCGAATCTGGGCTTCAAGGTGTTCACCGTCCCAGAGGTTCCCACGATGTACAGTCAGGGTGGCTGGAGCTACCTGACGCCTAACCCCAAGCTCTATTATGAGGGAGAGCTGGCTATCCTGCAGGCCCAGTTAGCGCTGGAAGACTCGTTCATGCGACTGGCTGAGACCTGCACCAAGCCCACCTTCGTGGTATGCGACAGAGGTACGATGGACATCTCGGCCTATATCGCCCCAGAGATGTGGCAGGACATCACAGCAAAGTGTGGCACCAACAGTAATGACCTGCGTCAGCGTTATGATGCCGTGCTCCATCTGGTGTCTGCTGCCGATGGTGCTGAGCAGTACTATACAGTAGCCACCAACTCTGCCCGCTACGAACAGGCCAACGAAGAAGGTCTACGCTTGGCGCGCGATCTTGACAAGAAGGTGAATCGTGCATGGAAAGGCCATCCCCATCTGCGGGTCATCAACAACCACGATGATTTCGACACCAAACTGAACCGTGTGCTGAAGGAGATATCCAACGTGCTGGGTATCCCACAGCCTATTGAGGACGAGCGTACCTATATCGTTGAGGTGACGGGCGAACTGCCAGAGTGTGTGGAGAGCGAGATTACGCAGACCTACCTGGTGGCAGATCCTGATTGTGAGATACGCTTAAGACGTCGCGACTGGGGTGGGGAAGTGGTGAACATCCACAAGACCAAGAAACGCATATCAGCTAAGGAGGTGCTGGAAACGGAGCGTCAGGTGAGCAACGCCCTCTACGAGTCGCTGCTGCAACAGGCCGATCCCTATCGTGCTACCATCCGCAAGACGCGTCGCAGCTTTATCTGGAAGGGACAGTACTTCGAAATCGACACCTTCCATGAGCCCGTGAACAATCTCTGCATCCTCGAGACGAAGGGTGTGGCGCAGCAGGAAGCCGTCAACTTCCCGCCATTCCTGCGTATCATCAAGGACGTTACGGGTAACCAGCAATACTATAACTACAACATCGCCCTGCGTAAATAAACCTTAAAGAAGGGCGTTTCGTTGAAGAAATAAGACCGTTCGCAGAAATTTTTCTGAGAGCGGTTTTACTTTTGATATCTTTGCAGCATCTAATAGATGTCAATTGACTCAAACAAAACGAATAATAACTTTTAAAAAACAGACAAAGATGAAGAAGATTATTTTGACAATGGTTGCTCTCCTGTCGATGACAGCGATGATGGCACAGAACGACAAGAAAGAAGGTAAGGCTCCCAAGCAGCCTACAGCAGAAGAAATGGTGGAGCGTATGGTTAAAGAGCTTAATCTGACAGATGACCAGAAGGCTAAGGTGCTGGCGCTGAACAAGGAATACAAAGACGTGATGCGTGGTCCTGGTATGGGTCGTGGTCCTCGTGGTCATCGTACTGACGCAGAGACTGGTGCCACGCAGCAGCGCCCAGAGCGTCCACAGCTGACTGACGAGCAGAAGGCTGAGATGAAGAAGAACATGGAGAAGCGCAAGGAGTATGACGCCAAGCTGAAGAATATTCTGACTGAAGACCAGTACAAGAAGCTGCAGAAGAAACGTCATCACCATGGAGGCCATCATGGAGGTCCGCGTCCAGGCGATGCTCCCAAGGATTAATAGGAATAAGGTAAAGATTGTAGAAAAGGAGAAAATCGGGACTGTTATTTTGGCAGTTCCGATTTTTGTTTGTACCTTTGCACAACTACTATTAACAAACAAGAAAATTCAGATAAGAATGAAGAAAAGCTTTCTCCTAATAATGATGCTCCTGCTCTCTGTCGTGGGGTTTGCTGGTGAGGTGGTATGGTTTGACGGGAGTCATCCTGTGTCTTACAGCGTGCCTAAGAAAGTGGAGCCTGTTGTCACGATGGCGCTGCGCATGTTCAGCGATGACATGCGCCAGGTGACGGGTATGGCAGCCAAAGCTGACAAGCACGGCAAGATACGCATCATACCCCATAAGGGTGGTGACGACGGATTCCGTATCTATGTGAAAGAGGGCTGCGTGGTGGTAGAAGGAAATAGCGGACGAGGAACAGCTTATGGTATCCTGGAATTGTCGCGTATGGCTGGTGTGTCGCCTTGGATATGGTGGGGCGACGTGGTGCCTGAGCATCGTTCGCAGCTCAGCATGCCAGCATCGTTCAGTACGGAGCAACACCCTAGCGTAACCTATCGTGGCATCTTCATCAACGATGAGGACTGGTCGCTTAGAAACTGGGCGTGGAAGACCTTTGAGAAAACGGACCAGTTTGGCGCTATTGGTCCTAAGACCTACAAGGAAATTTTCAAACTGCTGTTAAGACTTCGTGCCAACGCCATCTGGCCAGGTATGCACACCGGAACGCCAGGTTTCTTTACCATCAAAGGCAACAAGGAGATGGCCGACTCGTTTGGCATCCTCATCGGAACATCGCATTGTGAGCCCTTGCTGAGAAACAATGTGGCAGAGTGGGACCACGCCAAACGGGGAGCCTATAACTATATCACCAACCGCGACGAGGTGAAGCGCTACTGGACGGAGCGACTGCAACAGGTGGCTGGTTCGGAAGAGCTCTTTACCATCGGCATGCGTGGCATCCACGACGGTTCGATGGAAGGCGTGAAGACCAAGGAGGAGAAACTGCAGGGACTGCAACAGGTGATTGACGACCAGCGCGAACTGTTGCGGAAATATATCAATAAAGACGTGACGAAGGTGCCGCAGGTATTCATTCCTTATAAAGAGGTGCTGGAGATCATGGAAAGTGGCTTGAAGGTGCCCGACGATGTGACGCTGATGTGGTGTGACGACAATTATGGCTATATGACACGCCTGAGTGATGCCGAACAACAGAAGCGAAGCGGTGGGGGAGGCGTGTACTACCACCTGTCATACTGGGGACGTCCTCACGACTATCTGTGGCTGACGACCACCCAACCTGGCCTGACCTATTCGGAGATGAAGGCAGCCTACGACCATAACGCACGAAAGCTGTGGATTGTCAATGTGCACGATCCTAAGGTGGCAGCTTATGATTTGGAGTTCTTCCTCGATATGGCTTGGGACATCAACAGCATTCAACCACAGACCATCAACCAGCATCTGGAGCGATGGCTCACGACGCAGTTTGGTGAGGAGGCTGGTCGCCAGTTGGCGCCTGCCATGAAGGAGTTCTACAGGCTGACAGCTATCCGTAAACCAGAATTCATGGGATGGACGCAAGTGGAGCTGGACAGGAAAATCTATCCGCGTGGACGTTCGCAGGTCATCGACACCGAATTCTCGCAGACGGAGTTTGCTAACGAGTTGGAGCGTTACTTAGCCGACTATGCCGCTATCTGCCAAATGGTAGACAGGGTGGAGCAGACGATTCGTCCAGAACTGCGTGATGCCTTCTTTGCTGCCATCAAATATCCTGTTCGCGCTTCTGCCGCTATGGCTGTGAAGATGCTGGAGGCACAGAAAGCCCGTTCGCGCTATCTGGGGCAGACTGATAAGGCGATGGAAGGTCGAGAAAAACAGATGCTGGAGTCTGCAAGCCGTAGTATGGCTGCCTATCGCGAGATACAACGACTGACGGACTATTACAACAACGAGATGACGGGTGGCAAGTGGAAAGGAGCGATGAACATGATGCCTCGCGACCTCTATGTGTTCTTCCCACCCACATTGCCGTATATGCCCTCGTCAGAGAAAGAAAGCTTCAAGCTTCCTTATCAGTCGAAACCCTATGCAGCCTCCGATTTCGTCAGCTGCAACGGCAGTGACTACAATAAGGCAACGAAGGGTGTGCAGGCTATCCAGATGCTGGGCCATTCGATGAATGCTGTCAGCATCCCTAAAGGTGGAAGCCTGACCTACGACTTTGACGTGCAGCGGGAGGGTGAGGCTACGCTCTATACGGCAATGATTCCCACCCAGCCCAACGACAAGGGTGACTTGCGATACAGCATCACGATTGACGATGGACAACCTGTGGTGATATCGCTGAAGGAGAAATTCCGTTCGGAGTTCTGGAAGAAGAGCGTATTACGCGGACAGGCCCTGAAGACGACACCCGTCAGTCTGAAGAAAGGCCACCACACGCTGACCATCCGTGCATTGGATGAGCATATCATCATCGACCAATGGATGGTTGATTTCAAGAAAGACCGCAGGTTCTATATGATTCCTGTTGCCAACAAGCAGCTCACCCAATCAGGACTGGATGCAGAACGGTTTGATTCTGTTATCGATGGAAAGAAGACAGGACTGTATACCATAGTCAATCAGCAGGGTATGGAGGCTTGTGTCACCAATTACGGAGCACGATTAGTAAGCTTGGTATACGAGGGACGTGATCGTGTGATAGGTTTCGATAATGTGGGTGACTATCGTCGCTTTCGCCAGAACTACGGGGCAACGGTAGGTCGCTACGTCGGACGCATCAAGGGCTCGCGCTTCGTGCTGGACGGACAGGAACATCACTTGCAAGAGAATGGTAAGGGAGTGACAGCGCATGGAGGTTATCCGGGTTTTGCTGACCGCATCTGGACGATGGTGGCAAAGACAGACAGCACCGTGACGCTGCAATATGTGTCGGCAGATGGGGAAAACGGTTTTCCTGGTGAGCTGACAGTAAACCTGACATATAAGGTGAGCAACAAGAACGGATTGGAGGTGAGCTATGAGGCAACCACCACCAAACCAACGGTGGTGAACCTGACCAATCACTCGTTCTTCAACGTCGGAGGCCGGATGAACCAGGAAATCACCAACGAGACGCTGTGGGTAAACAGCGACAAAATAGCCACATTTGACGCACAGAAGAATGTGGATGGTCAGATGATGAACGTGAAGGGGACACCCTTTGACTTCACCACACCGCAGTTGATAGGAGCACGTATCGATGACAACCATGCACAGCTGAAGGTCACCAAGGGCTATGACCATAGTTTCGTACTCAACACGAAAGGTAGCGACCAGCAGGCAGCAGCTATTGTCAGTGATATGGAGAGCAAGACGCGGATGACGGTATATACCACAGAACCTGTGGTGCATATCTATACGGGTAACGGACTGAAGGGCAATACAAAAGGAAAGCAGGGCATCTGGTATCCCCGACGCTCTGCTGTCTGCCTGGAAACGATGCATCTGGCGGACTCGCCCAACCAGCCACATTTCCCTTCTACGGTGCTTCGCCCTGGCGAGACATTCCGTTCGCACACGGCATTCGTGTTCTCTACGATAGAGTAACCACCAGTTCCTTGCCAGGTTCTATGTCGTAACGCTGCTCGCCAAGGACCAATGATCCCTTTCCTGCTGTGGCGTTGACCTTCACCTGCTTGTGGTCCATATAGACGTGAATCATCCCGAGTGGGGTGGGGACGTCTCCTTCTATCCACTCCAAGTCGCCTAAAGAAGACTCCACGACGTATTCCTCATAGCCAGGCTTCGTGGGCCTAACGCCTAAGTAATACTTGCCCAACAGATAGACGGGCGAGGCTCCCCAAGCATGACAAAGTGACTTGCCATAGGGACGACCATACATGGCGAGATGCTGGATGCCAGTCTCCTCGGGATTGTATTTCTCCCAGAACGAGGTGGCTCCTTCGCGTAACATGCCTCCCCAGTAGTCGCGCATTTCCTTTAGCACCTCCTTGTGATAACCCATCATACAAAGCGTCTCCAATTCGTAGAAACGCATATAGGGCGTCGTGATAGGAGGAATAGCGGGATTGAGCATCACGCTTTGCATAATCTCACGACGCTGCTCCTCGTAAGCATAGCCATAGAGAATGGCAAACATATTGGGGAACTTGGTAATCTGCTGGTTCAGCACACCTTCCTCTATAGCGTGGTAGTAAGCCTTCTTGTCATAGCTCCAGAAGGTCTGCCTAACCTTGTTGCGCAACTCCTCAGATTTGACGCGGTAGTCACTCTTGTTAATGCCCAACAGCTTGGCACAGAGCGCCATTGTCTCCATAGCCTTGCAGAGCAGAATCTGCTCGAAACAAAGGATGCCTCGTTTGTGCATGGGGAAGTCTACCCAGTCGACGAAAATCCAGTCGTCGGGTTGTCCCTCCGCCATACCGTCAGCATTCAGACGTCCTTCTACATAGTCCATCATCGTTACCATGCGGGGCCACATCTCGCGGACGAAATCCACATCGCCCGTATATTCATAGTAGTCAAGAATGGACTTAAACCAGTAGAACGTATAGTCCATAATGGTGTTGACGTGTGCCGTAACGGGATCCTTGCCGCGCAGTTGTCGGATGGTACGCTTGACACACTCCGTATCGAATCGCAGGTAGTAGTTCATCAGGTAGCTTTGTATGGCATCACCACTCCACGTCCAGCGATCGCGCTTGATACCGTCCATGAAGAATTCGCGGGTGGTCAGATCCATCGTGTAGGCACCCACCTCCCATATCTTGTTCAGCTTTTCGTCAGAACAGCGGAAAGAACCAGAGTGGCTCTTGTCAAAGGGAGCAAATTCGTAGTCCATCACCACCTCGTCGTAGGTGACATAGCCTTCTATAACCACGAAGATAAAGCGGAAAGCCTTGCTGCCGAGAGACGAGATGTGAGAGGCAAGTTCAGCTGTTGCTACCGATTCACAGCACTCCAGCACGTCCAGCGTTTCACAGTGCTCCGTGTCCAGCGCCTCTTCGCGGCTCTCACCATAGTAGATGCGCAGGATGCCATCTCCCTGCAAGCCACGGAACTTCAAATAACCGAAGGTTTCTCGCCCGAAGTCGTAAATGGTCCCGTTTGCTGCGACACTGTCGCAGCCTACAGGACGGCATTCCTTGCGCTCCAAATGGAAGGTGGAGGGAGGCGTGTTGATGCTGTCGAAATTCCACTTGCCAGAAGGCACGTAGATGCCAGAGCCGTGGGCTACGCCATTCTCGTCAATCCATAGCTTGTCCTCATAGGTAGCCAGCCAACTGGAGTCCGTCTTGATCGTCTTACCATCGATGAAGAGGGCAGGGGGAGTAGCCTGATTCCATACCTTCAGGTTCAGCTTGTGCTCGCCCTTGGGCACGATGAAGGTCTTGGGCATGCCAAATTGCAGCTTGCCGTCGAGTGCCAGATTGAATTGTCCTTCGCTGGCGATGGTAATCTCTTCTTCCTCAGTGAGGGTAAAGGCTTTGGAGAACTCTACCGTCACATAGTGGGAATCCTGTTTCCAGAACGGGGGAAACATAGCCCCACGCTCTGTCCTGCGGTTGTTAAAGATGTTTCCGAGCCATATCTCAAAATCGCCTGGATACCATATCCAAGTGGCTTTATTTTCTGATACCTGCATTTTGCTTGATTGTTTCGTTAACTTGTGGTCCGTTGTTCTCCCAGATGTTGCCTGGTCCGTTGGCATTCTTGAGGTATTTTTCCTCGGGGGTCCAATTGTCCTTCATCGTGATGTTCGATGAACCTTCGTCCGTATAGAGATAGAACCAGTGGTTAGGGTCGTGTACGTAGCTGGGCTTGGCGATATCGCGCACCACATTCTCGCTAATCATCGTACCAGGCTGGTTGCCCAGGGTGTAGATGCCGGCACAGTCGTACATGTGCTGTGCGTAGTTGTAGATGAGGTTGGCGTGTACCTTATTATCCTTCATACACACCAGATCTCGGTTCCACCCCCAGCCTAAGGAAATGCCAGTGTAGGACACGTCGTGGATAGTGTTATGCTCGATGTTGATGCCTGCTACATAGCCTGCGCAGATAGCTACGCAGCCCCAGTCTTCATTCGTCACATCGTAGAACTCGCAGTCGCTGACTTCCTGTTGAGTGCAAACCTCGCGGAAGTCGGTAGGCTGGTAGGGCAGATGAGTCTCCAGACCTTCTGGTGAGAACGAGCCACACACATAGCCGTTCATAGCGATGTCGGTAAAGGTACAGTGTTTGGTCGCTCCACCCCGACAGGCTTCCACATAGTCGAGTCCAGAACCTCCCAAGTGTTCGAAGCGGCAACCCTCGAAGTTGATACCCTCTGTGTTTCTCAGTTCCACTGCGGCGTCTGCACGTCCTAACCATCCCTGATTGTCGAGCTTGTGGTTGTTGGGACGATCAATCTGTGGGCGCAGTTTATATGCCTCCGTCAGATACATGCCTGCCTGCAAGGGAACATGTCCCTTTTCTGAAGGACGCATCCAGGTGGTATGGCTGAAGGTAATTCCCTCAATAGTGATATTCCGGACAGGTCGCTCTGCACTACCAACGACCTCCACCAATGTTTCGAGAACGGGAACGATGGCTTCGCTGATAGTCTCGCCCTTGTTAGGCATATAATAGAGCTTGTGTGCTCGGATGTCATGATACCATTCTCCTGGTTCATCTATCAGTTCCTTGGCATTGGTCAGATAGAAGGGCGAAGGATGGCCCGTATTGGGTGTCATGGGCGAAGGCCAAGGATGTTCGAACTGGATTTTCGCTTCTGGGTCGTGAAAGCGGACGGCAGCAGAATCGCCTTGCACCTCTATCGACTTGATACGGAGATTAGAGGTGCACCACATCTCGTGCAGCACCATCTCTGCATAGGGAGCCTTGAGAATCTTCTCCACCGCTTTCTTGGGCACCCACAGCACTTGGTTTTTCTTGTCGTAGGTGCGGATGCGATGCATCTGTTCGAAGTCGCTGACGTCGCGAGCCCTCACAGCTTTTTTACCATTTATCCACAACTGGCGGAAATCGATGGGGCGTCCGTTGAAATCAGGCACGTCAGCCACTAGCAGCTTACCCTGCTTCTTCCAATTCTTAATCTCTACACCACCGCTGATGACAGCCTGCTCTCCTACAATGGTCAGTCCACTGTCTTCTGGGCGAAGGCGCAGAGGCTCATACAGATAGTAAGTACCAGCAGCAAGGTGGATGGTAGCCTCTGTAGCTTGTCCTGTACGTCGCATCTCGCGAACCTTGCGCACTGCATGGGTCAACGACGAATCTGGGGTGATATAAATGTCTGTCGCATGTGCTGTGAGAGCGCAACAGGCAAATAGCATGCAGATGATTCTTCTCATAGCTTTATCGTGTTAAGGGGAGCCAGAGACTCATGTCATCGATGTCGCGATTGTCCCATGCGTAGTAGGGGATGAGGCGAATTTTTATTTTCTTCTTCTCAACAGGGCGCAGGTCGCGATAGAGCTCGTTGTTACTCCAGGAGTTCTTATTGATCAGAACAGCGTCGCCTTCGAGAACCGTCATCTCGTGGCCGCTAATGGTCATCTTCTTCTCTGCAAACTGGATGTCAGCAGGGATGGCGATGTCGTTGATGCGATGTCCACCCTCGATGTCCTGACCTTCTAAGCAATAGACAATAGGACCACGCATAATAGCAATCTGGTTCTTGGCTTCCTCCACCAGTGGATTGGCTTCTACCAAACGAGCTTTCATGGGCAGGTCGAGCTCGATGGTGTCGCCTTTCTTCCACTTTCGAGGCTGACGCAGGTCTTCTGCCAGGATGGGCTGCCCGTTCAGTTTAAGACTCATATCCGTTGCCCAACCTGGAATGTGCATGCGGATGCTCTTCAGCGTCTTGGCCTTTTTGATGGTGAGCGTGATATGACCATCCCAAGGATAGTTGGTGGTTTGCTCCACTTCCAGGTCTTTCGTCTTCAGGCTGTTCTGGCCATAGAGGTTCACCCATAGCGTGTCTTTATTGATGCTGTAGGCATACTCCTGTGCTTCACAGAGGGTGCGAAGCGTGTTGGGAGGGCAGCAGAAGCAGGAGATGTAGTGCTGACGATGCTTGGGCCAACGCATCACATAGGGGAACTCCTTGGTGCGGCGCAGGGCCTCCGTATAGAAGAAGTCCTTACCATCAAGGGAGATACCAGATAGTATACCATTGTAGAGCTCGTTCTCGATGTTGTCGACGTATTTTGGGTCAACAGTGGTCTGGAACATGCGCCACGAATAGAGCATCATACCAATCTGCGCACAAATCTCGTTGTGGGCTGCCTCCTGAGGTAGTTGGAACTGGCGTCCATAAGCCTGGTGAATCTGTTGGATAGAGGGCTGGTTATATGTCGTACCGTCTGGCGAAACACCATCATAGAGCGCTCCACAGCCACCCATGATATAGATCTTGTGGTTCACGATGTCATCCCAGATAGCCTCCAAGTTCTTCATCAGCTGGGCCTCACCCGTCTCTGCATAGAGGTCAGCCACACCAGCATAGAGGTAGTTGGCACGCACGGCATGACCCATCGCCTCATACTGGTCGCGGAACTTATGGCGATCTTGGTTATGGTCCTCGCCATTGGTCACACTATCACGAATGCCAATGAGTCCCTTGGCCAGCGTGAGGTATTTCTCGTCACCCGTCTCGCGATACATCTCGGCAGCACCCATATAGTGTGAAGGGCAGATGGCGTTGCGCGACAGCTCTGCAGCATCGTTGGTCAGAAAGTTGTAAAGGAAATCAGCAGCCTTCTTACCACAATCAAAAAGTGTCGTCTTGCCAGTGGCACGCTTGTGGATGATACCAGCAGTCATGAGGTGGCCGAGGTTATAGGTTTCGAAGTTCAGGCGCGAGGCAAAGGCATGTTTCTGGTCTTTTCCAATCTCAATACCTGCAGCATTTTCTGTGAGACTGTGAGTGTCGATGCCTGCATTGCGCTCTGAGATAACCACAGGAGTATGGATATATCCATCGGCACGCTGAGCCAGCGCCACCTGTTCGATAAACTTGTCCATCAGCACATCGACCTTAGGATCTTTGGTGATGGCATAGACAGCAGCACAGGCTTCGAGCCACTTGTACATATCACCATCGTGGAAGGGAGGACCGTGATGCTTACCCATCACAGTACCAGCTGCTACCTCGAAGTTGCGGAAACCATTGCTGCCATGCTTCCCTTCGCTGTCGAGGATTTCCCATGGGGTGTTCCATGTGTTCCACATATCCCAGATACCAGTGGTGGATAACATGGAGAAACGGTCGCCCCAAAAACCTCCCGTCCACTGGGTAGCACCCAAGGGCAGGTTCTGCATCTTAGCTTCTTTACTATGGCTCATGTCTGTAAGACCTTGAGCTGTTGTGTTGGTTGCTGTGATACAGCAACATACCAAACATACGATGAGGATTCTTTTCATATCGTTGTATTAATTAAAATAGACATATAGGGAAATCATGACAATGGCAAGTGCAGTCCACAGTCCGATAGCCAGTTTCGACCAACCTTCACGTACTGGGGCAGGAATCTCATACTGGATCTTGTCGCTATCCGTCAGGGAGATAATCACCATCGAAACAGCGAGGATGACAAAGAGCTCGAAGGAGAGCAACATGAAGTGAGGCCAGGGGAACTGCAACCACTCGGGTGGCCACAAGTAGAGCACACCCACGATGAGACAGAACGCTGTACCAATGGTCAGAGCGAAGTTGGCAGCGCGCATCGTCGTCCTCTTCCAGAAAATACCCAATACGAAGACGGCTGCCATGGGAGGAGCGATGAACCCCAATACGCTCTGGAACACATTGAAGAGGTTGAGGCCCTTAATGCTGTCAATAGCTACGGTAAGGATAATGGCAATCGTTGCACCAATAACCGTTACGATACGACCTACGAAGTTGATGCGACGCTGCGAGGCATTGGGGTTGAACTTCTTGACGTAGATATCCATCGTAAAGACGGTGCTCAGCGCATTGAGGGCAGAGCCGATGGTTGATACCAGACAGGCTGTCAGTACGGCAAAGACGAGTCCTACCATACCCACGGGGAAGAGGTTTTCGACCATCGTTAGATAAGCCTCATCAGGATTGTCTAAGGTGTCGCCATAGAGAGCGAAACAGATGATACCCGGTAGGATGTAGAGTACCACATCGAGAATCTTCAGCCATCCCGTGAAGTTAGTGCCCAGTTGTCCTTCGCGCAGGTCTTTGGCAGCCAGCACGGGCTGAACCATACTTTGGTCTGTACACCAGAACCAGACTCCCATCACAGGATAGCCCAACAAGATAGGCAACCAGGGGAAAGCCTCGTCGGAATTGGGTTTGAACATCACCCAGTAGTCGGATGGGACTTTATCGACAAGGGCTTGGATACCTCCCACCTTGTCCAATCCGACGATGACCAATATCAGCGATACAACGATGAGCAGAATCATCTGATAGACATTGGTATAGGCTACGGCTTTCAAACCTCCCAACATACTGAAGAAAGCTGAGATGAAAAGCAGTACCAATGCTGATGTCCACATGGGAATATCGAACACCTGACGAATGAGAATACCACCCGCAAAGAGTGTCAAGGCCAACCACGAGATGACGATGGTGACGATGGTGTACCATGCCAGGATGTTACGGGTGGACTGTCCAAAACGCAGACCCATAAACTCAGGTAGCGTGTGTACCTTAGCTCCCAGATAGCGAGGGGCGAAGACGAAAGCCAGCAGGGCGATGAATACGAAGGCATACCACGCATAGTTGCCTGATACGATACCTGTCGTGAAACCTGCTGAGGCAGAGGCAATGAGCATCGAAGGTCCTACGTTGGTGCCCCACATGGAGAATCCGATGTGGTGCCACCGCAGGGAATGCTCAGCCAGGAAAAGGGCACCTCCCTTCTTACGTTTTGTACTTGCCCACACACCAATCGCGATGAGTACGGCGAAATAGATTCCCAGAATCAGCCAGTCGAGGCTTTGCATGTAGTGGCTTTCCATTATCTTATTCCTTTGTATTCTTTAGTGATTTCTATGGTGATAGCTTTGCTCATATCTATCTCATCGGTACAGTCTACCTCATCAGGATATAGCTTGAGGAGGGCTCCAGGACGTACGAAGACTGGCATCTGGTCTAAGGGCACTTCCACGTCGTAATACCAGCGTCCTCCGTCCAGGCGCTCGCCAGTAAAGAAGTTGACCCAAAGCCCCTCAGGCAGATAAATATCTCGTTTGTTCTCGCTGTTCATCACAGGACAGCAGAGGAACTCAGAACCGAAGTAGTATTCATCGTCGATATGCCAGCACTGGCGATCATGGGGATGGTGGAAAATGAGGGCGCGAACCATCGGATAGCCGCTTTCACAAGCCAGCTTGCTTTGCTCTACGATATAGGGCATCAGCTGATAGCGCAGTTTCCACCAACGCTTCACGATGGGAGCGATGTTGGGATAGTGCCAAGGTTCACGCTTGCAGGTGCCATGATAGCGCATGTGACTGGAGAAGACGCCAAACTGCGTCCAGCGCACATAGATATCCTCGTCGAGCGGTGAGTTCATGAAGTCGGGAATGCTGTGGAAACCTGGCACGTCATGACTCCAGAAAGCGAATCCTGAGAGTCCGAAATGCAGACCACCTTTCAGCGAACCAGCCAGTCCGTCCCACGAAGAAGCAGAGTCACCTCCCCAGTGGAGAGGATAGCGCTGACAACCAGCCCATGCTGAGCGCGCCCATACAATACCATCGCCAGTCACCTCCTTGGTCACCTCGTAGGCAGCACGCTGATATAGCAGGGAGTAGATGTTGTTCAGACGCTCTGGAGTCATCGCGTGATAACGATGGTCCATGTGTATATTCTCGCCAAAGTCTGTCTTGATACAGGTGACGCCCATGTCGAGCAGAGGCTTCAGCAAAGTGTTCTTGTACCAGTCGACGGCTTTGTCGTAGGTGAAGTCGATGGTTCCTGCATAGTCGAGGGCAGAGAAATTCGAAGCACCACCTGTGGAACTGTCCTCCGCTTTCGTTGGTTGACTGATGTAATTGTTCACCTTGGCTTCTTCCAATTGCTCTGCTCCAGCAGCCACATAGGGCAATTGCCATAGTGAAACACGGAAACCATTGTCTCTCAGACGTTTGATGAAGTTCTTGGGGTCAGGGAATCGCTCTGGGTTGAATTTCCACTCGCAGAGCCAATCCGTACGGAACCAGCCTGTATCGAGGTGTATTACGTCGCAGGGATAGTGCTCATGGCGCAGCTTGTTGCATATCTCATCCACCTCGTCAGCAGAGAAATAGGTCATGCGACTCATCCAGATACCAAAACTCCAAAGAGGAGGCATTGAGGGGAAACCTGTCAGCATGCGATAGCTGCGCAATATCTCCTCAGGGTTTTGTCCTCCGATGAGGAAGACGTCGAGCGTAGCTCTATCACACATGAATTGTACGCTGCGTGTCGAGTGGTCAGCCAGCGACAGCTTGCAGTAGTCGCTGGTATGATAGAAAGCACCATACATCCTGCTGCTCATATAGAACGGGATGTTCTTATAGCAACGACGATTGTTCACACCTTGTCCGTCCTGGTTCTTCAGTTGGAAGGTCTGTCCGCTGAGGTCCATTTTGCGGAAACGCTCACCCGTTCCTACAAAGCATTCATCGGGGGTGCTCTTAAAAGAGATGGTGGCTCTTTCCGTTGCGTATGCCGAGGAACTACCTCGGCTTACGAAACCAAGGGGTAGGGCATCATAGCGAGGGGGCGAGAAGTGGTCATCGCTCAGGGCGATGCCTTTCGTCTCGTCGCCATCAGGATAGAAGGTGATGAAGGGGGCTGGCTGAGGTGCTGGCAGCAAGTCGCTCCAATGGTCTAAGCGAGGGGCGCTGAGGTCAATGGTAGCCACCTTTTTGCCGTTTGCTGCGATGATATCGCAGCCTACTAGACGGAGGGACAGACGCTTGACATCTGGAGCAAATTGCAGCATGTCGTCGCTCTCTGTCATCTCGTCGCCTGTCATTGTGGTGAACAGGCGAAGGATATTTGGTTCGTAGGCACGGACTATGAAGTCGTAGCTCTGTTGTGCTACTGTTTCATCTGGCGCCATGTCTTCCTGATGTTTCTGTTGCTGATAGGGGATGGTGATGATGATGTCGCCATCGCGCTCTTCTATGTTGGTGGGAGCGTATGCCTTCCAAAGGTTCTCGTCCTTTTCTAAAGCAGGCGAGAAGTCCATGAAGTCGAATAAATGGTAGTTGGTCTGTTTCATTGTTTGAATATGAGGTTTGGACCTGGGTGATTGTCGCCAATCTCATCGCGACGAATCAGTCGGCCTTCAGTTCTATTGTTCTCTATGGTGAATCCGTCCGTTCTTGCATCGAGGTAGATGCAGAACCCACGATTGTTGGTAGCATAAGGGGCAGGGTAGGGCTGTGATATCTCGTTGTCGCGAATAACCGACCCTGGCTGGTTCGAGAGCGTATAGATACCACCGGCATCGTAGAGTTCTCGGGCATAGTGGGTGACTTTATTACCCACGATGTGGTTGTTCTCCATGCCAGTGTCAAGTGGTGTCCATCCCCAGCCGACGCAGATGCCGGAGTAGCTGGCGCGGCTCACGTAGTTTCTGCTAATGGTGCAGTTGCGCACATAACCCAATGCGATGGCAACGGCTCCCCAGTCTTCGTTGGCGACATCAACGATGGGGTTATCTTTGATGGTCAGCCGCTGGCAGCGCTTGGCCAGGTCGGTATAGGGACGGTGTACCTCGCGGGGACTCTCTGCAAAGGAACCGCCCATGATGGCTGTGCCGCCAATGTTGCCGAAGCTGCATTTTTGCACCGTGCAGTCGCTAATGTTGTCGACAAAGTCCAAAGCCGTGGAAGCCAGATTTTCGAATACCACCGAGTAGAAGTATACATGATGGGCATTCTTCACGGTGACAGCACTCACGGGGCGCTCTATCCAGGCTTGATTCTCTAGTCCTGCATCCCAGGGCAGTCCCTCTTTTTCTTTCAGCTTGTAGGCATCAACAAGCGGCATGCCGCCTTGCAGGGTGACGTGTCCTTTGTGCAGCGGACGGTTCCAGCATGTCTTGTTGAAGGTTAAGCCTTCAAAACGCACATAGTTGGCACCATCAACGATAACCAATTGCTCGATGCCGTCGCGCTGTTCGGTGGTGCGCAGCAGGAAAGAGCTATTGCCTTTCTCGCCTCCTATGACGGGCTGAGGCCAGGGATGTTCGAACTCCAGACGACTCTCGGGTTCCATGAAGGATACAACGGTTTTATCACCATCTACCTTCATCTCCTTCACTCGTAGGATGGCGATGGCCCACCGCTGGTGAACGACCATTTCGAGATTTTTGGTCTGGAGGATGTCCTGAGGTGGAGTAGGTATGGTGATGGTTCTGTCGGTGGTGTTGAAGTCAATCATGCGCTCCATGCCTTGTTGAGGCCAAAGTTGTGTATGCTGTTGTCGGGCATTGCCACAGATAACACTCGAGTGCAACTCTCCAATGCCACGGATAATGAGCGGTGACTCCTTGGTGCCGCTGTCTTCCGGACGGAGGAACAAAGGTTCCTGCATGTAGTAGCGTCCTTTTTGAAGCGTAATGGTGATACCCCCCTCACAACGAGGGTCGTTGGTGCGTCGCCACTCACGAGCCTGGCGCAGTGCATGATGGATGCTTTCGCCCTCGCGAACGATAATCTCGCCAGCAAATGTGTATTGGGCGATCAGCAGAAGTATAAAGGTTAGTACTTGTTTCATATATAATAAGACGTGAGAACAGGCAAAATGTCATCAGTCTGATTAGTGACAAAATGGAAGCAGACTCGTCTATTTATAAAAACGAAGACGTATGAAGATGGATATGAAGCGATGGGTGGCTGATGTCATCCGGCAGAAGGAAGTAACGGCTATACCCGTGATGACGCATCCTGGTATCGAACTGAATGGGAATACTGTGCGTGAGGCTGTCAGCAATGGAAGAATACATGCTGAGGCTGTAATCAAACTGGTTCAGAAGTATCCCAGCGTGGCTGCATGTACCATTATGGATCTCACCACCGAGGCTGAGGCTTTTGGTGCAGAGATAGCATTCAGCGACGTTGCGGTGCCTGCTGTGGTGGGGCACATGCTCCCTGATGTTGAAAGCATCAGCCAGTTGCAGATTCCTTCGCTCTCTGCAGGGCGTATCCCACAATACCTGAAGGCCAATCTGCTGGCTGCCCGAGAGGTAAACGACCGTCCGTTGTTTGCAGGCTGTATTGGTCCGTTCTCGCTTGCTGGTCGTCTTTATGATATGTCAGGTATTATGATGCTGATTTATGAGAACCCAGACGCTGCCCATACGCTGTTGGCTAAGTGTACGCAGTTCATCGAGAAATATTGTCAGGCGCTCAAGGCAACTGGTGCCAATGGTGTGGTGATGGCAGAACCTGCTGCCGGATTGATGTCGAACGACGACTGTCAGGCGTTCTCTTCGGCTTATGTGAAGTATATCGTCGATAAGGTGCAGGACGACAACTTCATTGTTATCCTCCATAACTGCGGTAATACTGGTCAATGTACGCAGGCAATGGTGTCGACAGGTGCTGCAGCCTACCATTTTGGCAATAAGTGCCGTATGGAGGAAGTTATCAAGGATGTACCTCCGACGGCTTTGGCAATGGGTAATATCGACCCCGTTAGCGTGTTTAAGGATGGTACGCCTGAGCAGATGCGTGAAGTTGTTAGCGACCTGTTAGGCAAGATGAAGGACTATCCCAACTTCGTCCTCTCCAGTGGTTGTGACACGCCCCCGCATACTCCTATGGCTAATGTCGATGCCTTCTTCGAGGCGCTCAACGATTATAACAAGCAGTGACACAGAAAACTCTTGACTACGACAGCCTGCTGATAACTCCTGCTGATGTTTACGAGCAGATGGGCTATCATGGAGCAGAGCCTGATGCTGACACGCAGCGCGAGACGCTGGCTGTCATCAGCGAGGTCCGCCAGTGGCTTCGTCCGCAGTTCTGCTATATCGTCGTCCGTGAGTTACCTGCCTTCGATATGGGTAAGATAATCATTCGGCAACTGCGTGGTTCTGAGGTATATACATTGTTTGTCTGCACCAGTGGTTTAGCCTTTGAAAACTACCAGCAGCAGCTCAAACAGCAGGGTGATATGGTGCGTGTTTTCATTGCCGATGCGCTGGGTTCCGTCATTGCCGAGAAGTGTGCCGACCAGATGGAACTACACCTGCAAGAGAGTATCGATAAGCTGGGTTGGCATCATACCAATCGCTTTTCGCCAGGCTATTGTGGCTGGCATGTCTCCCAACAGCAATTGCTCTTCCCGCTTTTCGAGGGACATACCTGTGGTGTCACCCTGACGGACTCATCACTTATGCTACCCATCAAGAGCGTAAGTGGTATCATGGGCTTAGGAAAAGAAGTCCGCAAGCTGGATTATACTTGCGGACTCTGTGATTTCAAACAATGCTACAAACGGAAGAAGAAATCCGTCTGAGCCTCGCTTCTTATACTTCTGACAGTGGCGTGTAGGACAGGTTCCATACCTTAGCCACAGCCTCGTAGGTGCATTTTCCATCCACCATATTCACACCACGGGCCAATGCCTCGTCGTCGCTGCAGGCCTTGCGCCATCCTTTGTCAGCCAGTGCTATGGCATAACGCAATGTGGCGTTGGTCAGGGCGATGGTCGACGTGTTGGGCACAGCACCAGGGATATTGGCTACAGCATAGTGCACGATACCATCTACTGTATAGACGGGCTCACTATGTGTAGTGGGGTGTGAAGTCTCGAAACAGCCACCTTGGTCGATAGCCACGTCGACGAGCACGGTACCCTTTTCCATCAATGGCAGCATCTCCTTGGTAATTAGTTTAGGAGCAGCGTCGCCTGGGATGAGCACAGAGCCGATGACAATGTCTACATCTAGCAGTTCCTTGCGGATGTTATGTTCTGACGAATAGAGCGTATGTACGTTGGCAGGCAGTTCGGCAGCCAATTGTTTCAGACGAGGCAGTGAGACGTCGGTAATCGTCACGTCAGCACCCATGCCAGCAGCGATGCGTGCAGCAGCTTCACCTACTGTTCCACCTCCAAGTACTAATACTTTGGCTGGTTTTACACCTGGTACTCCAGCCATCAGCTTACCCTTGCCACCCTTCGTCTTCTGCAGGTAATAAGCTCCATTCTGGGTAGCCATTCGTCCAGCCACCTCACTCATGGGAATCAGTAGGGGCAGCGAACGGTCGTTGCGCTCTACCGTTTCATAGGCAATGCAGACAGCTCCGCTCTTCAGCATGGCATGTGTCAGTTCCTCTTCGCAAGCGAAATGGAAGTAGGTGAATACCACCTGACCTTTCCTTACTAAGGGGTACTCTGGTTCAATGGGCTCCTTTACCTTCACAATCAAGTCTGCCTCACGATAGACATCCTCAATGGTAGGCAGAATCTTCGCCCCTACGGCTTCATACTCCGCGTCAGCGAAACCACTGCCCTCGCCAGCAGTATGCTGTACGAACACCTGATGTCCGCGTCGTACCAACTCGGCTACACCTGATGGTGTCATGCCCACTCTGTTCTCGTTGTTCTTGATTTCCTTGGGAACACCTGCTTTTGTCATAGTCTTCTGGTTTTTTAGTTAATGAAACATGTATTATGCTTTTGCTAATAGTTGCTTAGCCACAGTGACTGCCGAGTTGGCATTGTCGCTGTAACCATCAGCGCCAATCTCGTCAGCAAATCCTTGGGTGACAGGGGCTCCACCTACCATCACCTTCACCTGGTCGCGAATGCCAGCCTTTTCAAGGGCTTCAATCACTTCCTTCATATAGCCCATGGTCGTGGTGAGCAGGGCCGACATGCAGAGGATGTCAGGCTGGTTCTTCTTCACCTCCTCAATAAACTTATCCGCTGAGACGTCGATACCGATGTTGATGACTTCAAAGCCACAGCCTTCGAGCATCGAGGCCACGAGGTTCTTACCAATGTCGTGCAGGTCACCCTTCACAGTACCTATCACCACCTTGCCCAGTGATGTGGAGGCAGCTCCGGCCATCATGGGTTTCAGCAGTTCCAGAGCCGCCTTCATCGCACGTCCAGCCATCAGCAGTTGGGGTACAAAGGCCTTTCCGTCTTGGAAGCGTTGTCCCACCTCACTCATGGCGCGAATCATCTGTCCGTTGATTAGGTCTTGTGGAGCGATGTTCTGGGCGATAGCATCCTTGGTAGCTGCTGCTGCCTCGTCGCTTTTGCCGTGAAGGATGGCTTCGAACAGACGCTCAGCAGGAGATGCTTGTGAGCTGTTTTTACTGCTCTCGCTAGTCGTACTTGTAGTACTAGGCTTACTCGTTGTACTAGATATACTAGGAATACTAGTCCCCCCAGCTCCTTTGTAATCCAAGGGTGAAAGATAGATATTCTCCACTGGTTGTATCGCTTTGAAAACCAGTCTGATATGCGCATCCATTGTACCGCAACATCCACCAATGATACTCAGGCAGTGTCCCTCCAAAAGTGGCCAGACATCAGCCAGCAGACTCTCTGGCGACTTGTTGTAATGGCCATTACCATCAGGCATACCAGCGTTGGGATAGAGGCTCACTCGAGTACCAAAGCTGGCTAACTGACAGATGAGGGGAGTCATTTGCGCAACGTCTGAAACGCAGTTGATACCTACGGAGAAAACGTCCTCTTTGTTTAACGTCTGTAAGAAATCAGTAATGCTTTGCCCCAGCATATTATGACCATCAGGCGTTGATACGCTGAAGCTCAACATGAGTGGCATGTCTGGGGCAATACGTTTGGCTTCCTCGATGGCAATGCGTGCATTCTCCACATCGAAAATGGTTTCGATGAGCAGTGCGTCTACGCCTCCATCTACAAGCGCCTGTATCTGTTCGGCATAAGCCTCATGGAGAGAGGTAGCAAATTTTTCACTTTTCACTTTCCCCTCTTCACTTACAAAAGTACGGCTTGTTGGACCAATGCTGCCAGCCACATAGCGGGGCTTCTCTGGCGTAGAGAACTCGTCAGCGCAGGCACGTGCAATCTTGACTGCAGCGAGGTTGATTTCGCGGCAATAGTCCTGCATGCCATAGTCGCCCATGGAGATGCGCTGGGCATTAAACGTATTCGTTTCAATGATGTCAGCACCAGCCTCCAGGTATTTTCGATGGATATCGCGAATGATAAAGGGGGCCGTGAACGCTAAAACGTCGTTGCAGCCCTTCAGCTCCTTAGGATGGTTGGCAAAACGGGCTCCACGGAAGTCCTCTTCGCGTAGCTGGTATTGCTGAATCATGGTACCCATAGCACCATCGAGCACTAGAATCCTGTCTAACTGAGAGGTGAGAGGTGAGAGGTGAGAGGTAAGAGAATGGTCTGGTCGTTCTATGCGACGAATGATTTCCTCTACTTCTCGGTCGGCTTCATCCTTCAAGTCGGATGGATGCAGATTGCGGCTGGTGTTGAAATCGTCCACTATCTTCATGGTCTGTTCTACCTCACGCTCATTATGGAAGTCCATTTCCACATGCACACCATCGCCTCCGATATTGTCGAGCAGGGGTCTCAGCTCGTCCAGCGTTACCCAGCAGGCCATGATGCTCTTGCCACCAGCGATAATCTTCCGATAGAGATCGTACCACTTAGGCGAGCCGCCTTGTGGTTCTCCCACACCCGGTGTCCACTGGATGGCATTCAACTCCTTGATTTCCAACAGGGCGTCCAGATGGTGCATGGCTCCCACACCATCCAGGTGATAGAGTGTATAGTCAATCTTCTGACATTGTTCGCGGATGAAGGGTTGTACAAAACGGCGATAGTCATCAACGCTAATCATGGTCGAGATATCACTCTGCAACTTCGACATCTTGCCTGGTGCCCAACTGGAGAAATAGCAGAAAGCCATCTCGTCGCCCTCGCGGATGATGTCGTAGAGCTCGTCGAATACCTTGAAATAGATGTCGTTAATCTGTTGCATCTGGTGCTCCAACACCTCGGGCTGCATCACGGTGTCGAGCAACACCTTATCTGTGCCCTTGATGGCTGCCAGCACATCGAGACCTTCCATCAGGTCGGGCATACCCACGTAGTAGTGGCCCTGCGCCTTTTTCTTGCATGCCCTCAGCAAGTCTTTGTGTAACAGCCAGTTGGGATGGTTGGGGTCAAACTTGATGTCGTCCGTATAATTGGGGTCAGGGTGAATCCAGATGGTATCCTCACCACCTTCAAACACACCACCCAGGATGGCAGCCAACGAGCCAGGTCCCAGCTGCGTATTAGCCACAGGCAGCATGTCTGCCATCAACGACGAGTGAGCCACATACCAGTCCAGATATTCTGCACGCCACTCAGGGTCGAACCATCGCTGGTTCAAGTCCCTATAGGGCTTGGGGGCTGGAATGTCAGCATGGGGCTTTACGCCCTCCTGAAAGTGTTCCCACATATTGAGCACGATGCCTTTGTGGCTCCACCAGTTGATATAATGCTTTTTGGTCTCTTCGAGATTCTGTTTCCAAGTGTTCATTTTGTATTCTTTGTTTTATGTAAAGACGCATTGAGCGCTTAAATGTCATCAAACATAGACGAGTGCGCTCATCACCATATCGCTGACAAACAGTCCTTTGCAGGTCAGTGCCAGCTGATTGCCCTCCAGTCGCAGCAGTCCGTCGCTGATGTATCGCTCAGCCTCTTTCAGGCAGTAGCGTCGATGTTTTTCCGTGAGTGTGCTCAGGTCCAGTCCTTCTCGAGTACGCAGGGCTGTTGTGATGCGATCGTTATAGCGGGTGTCATCGTCGAGTGTTTCGCCCTCTGCTGGTCTTTCACCCCGTTCGATGGCAGCCATATACTGCTTAATGTCACTAACGTTCCAGCTACGATTCCTTCCGTCGTAGCTGTGGGCAGCAGCCCCCAGTCCGATATAGGGCACATCGTGCCAATAGCTCGAGTTATGGCGCGAGCGATAGCCTGGTCGGGCGAAATTCGATATCTCATAGTGCTCGTAGCCAGCAGCAGTCAGTTTGTCTATCAGCAGCTCGTACATCGCGCGTTCCAACTCTTCAGAAAGTACACAAAGGGGACGGTTCTCTTTGTGTACTTTCTCATAGAGTGGCGTGTTTTCTTCAATCATCAGGCAGTAGGCTGAGATGTGTTCCACGTCGAGTGCCAGTGCAGCCTCGATGTCGCGCTGCCAGTCGTCTATGGTTTCTTGGGGGAATCCGTACATCAGGTCGATGCTAATGTTTTGAATACCAGCGCTTCTCAAGGTCTTGACAGCTTTCCCCACCTGCTCCTTGGTATGTCGGCGATGCAGGAAACGCAACCTGTCATTATCAAAGGTCTGGGCACCCATGGAAACGCGGTTGATGCCGAGCTTAGGCAAAACCTCAGCATACTCTGGGGTGACGTCGTCGGGGTTCATTTCGATAGTCACCTCCTCAGCCTTATTGTCATATACCTTATTTATATTAAGAAAGATTTGGCTGAGTTGCTCCGTTATTAGTTGCGATGGTGTTCCGCCACCGAGATAAATCGTCTCAATCTCAGCGCTCGAATCATTTCTCTTACCTCTCAATTCCATTTCTTTGCACACCGCATCCACATACCTCTGCCGCAGTTCCAGCCCCACGGTAGAATAGAAGCCGCAGTAGATGCAACGGCTCTTACAAAACGGAATATGTATGTATAAACCTGCCATTTCGTTGGCGAATTTACTAATAAAGTTTAATATTTGCAAGGTTTCGTTGGTTTTTTCCATGAAAATGTCTACCTTTAGCCTCCGATTTCTGAAAACATTAACTTAAAACATAGAACTTATGAAAGTTTATCAGACTAACGAGATTAAAAACATTGCACTCATTGGCAGTGCGGGTAGCGGCAAGACTACTCTTGCCGAAGCAATGGTCTACGAAGCAGGCATCATCAAGCGCCGCGGTACCGTAGAGGGTAAGAACACCATGAGCGACTACTTCCCTGTAGAACAGGAATATGGCTACTCGGTGTTCTCAACTGTTTTTCATGTAGAGTGGAACAACAAGAAGCTGAACATCATCGACTGTCCGGGTTCTGACGACTTCGTAGGTGGTTCTATTACCGCTATGAACGTTACCGACCAGGCTGTCATCCTCGTTAATGGCCAGTATGGTCCTGAGGTTGGCACGATGAACGCTTTCCGCAATACTGAGAAACTGAAGAAGCCCGTTATCTTCCTCATCAACCAGCTGGATCGCGACAATTGCGACTTCGACCAGATCTTGGGTCAGCTGCGTGAAGTTTATGGTAACAACTGCGTTCCCGTACAGTATCCTATCGCCACTGGTGCTGGCTTCAACAGCGTTATCGACGTGCTGCTGATGAAGAAGTACTCTTGGAAGCCCGAGGGTGGTGCTCCCATTATCGAAGACATTCCTGCCGATCAGCTCGACAAGGCCAAGGAGATGAAGGCTGCCCTCGTTGAGGCTGCCGCTGCTGGTGATGACACGCTGATGGAGAAGTTCTTCGAGAGCGAGGACCTGACTGAGGACGAGATGCGTGAGGGTATCCGCAAGGGTATGGTGACACGCTCTATCTTCCCCGTATTCTGTGTTTGCGCTGGTCGCGACATGGGTGTACGCCGTCTGATGGAGTTCTTGGGCAATGTCGTTCCTTTCGTCAGCGATATGCCTGTTATCCAGAATGCAGCTGGCAACGATGTTCCTGCTGATTCTAACGCTCCCACATCGCTCTATTTCTTCAAGACGGGTGTTGAGCCCCACATCGGTGAGGTTCAGTACTTCAAGGTGATGAGTGGTATTGTAAAGAGTGGCGACGACCTGACCAACGCTGATCGTGGTTCTAAGGAGCGCATGGGTACCCTGTATGCTTGTGCTGGTGCCAACCGTATCCAGGTCGACGAACTGCGTGCTGGCGACATTGGCTGTACTGTGAAGCTGAAGGACGTGAAGACTGGCAATACTTTGAATGCCAAGGACGTTGAGAATAAGTTCGACTTCATCAAATATCCTAACTCTAAGTTCTCTCGTGCTATCAAGGCTGTCAACGAGTCAGAGACTGAGAAGATGATGGCTGCCCTGCAGAAGATGCGTCAGGAAGACCCCACATGGGTTGTTGAGCAGTCTAAGGAGTTGCGCCAGATCATCGTTCATGGTCAGGGTGAGTTCCACCTGCGCACCTTGAAGTGGCGTATGGAGAACAACGAGAAGATCCAGGTAGAATATCAGGAGCCAAAGATTCCTTATCGTGAGACTATCACGAAGATGGCCCGTGCCGACTATCGCCATAAGAAGCAGTCGGGTGGTGCAGGTCAGTTTGGTGAGGTTCACCTGATTGTCGAGCCTTATACTGAGGGCATGCCCGATCCTACATCGTTCACCATCAATGGTCAGGAGTTCAAGATGAACATCAAGTCGAAGGAAGAGAAAGACCTCGAGTGGGGTGGTAAGCTCGTATTCCTGAACTCAGTAGTAGGTGGTGCTATCGATATGCGCTTTATGCCCGCTATCCTAAAGGGTATCATGGAGCGTATGGAGCAGGGACCTCTCACAGGTTCTTACGCTCGCGACGTTCGCGTTATCGTATACGATGGCAAGATGCACCCTGTTGACTCTAACGAGTTGTCGTTCATGCTCGCTGCCCGCAATGCTTTCAGCGCAGCCTTCAAGAACGCTGGTCCAAAGGTGCTCGAGCCTATCTACGACCTCGAAGTACTCGTTCCTGGCGACTACATGGGTGATGTCATGAGCGACCTGCAGGGCCGTCGTGCTATCATCATGGGTATGGATTCAGAGGCAGGCTATCAGAAGCTCAGCGCCAAGATTCCTCTCAAGGAGCTGGCCAGCTACTCTATCGCCCTCAGCTCTCTGACGGGTGGCCGTGCTTCGTTCACTACCTCGTTCTCAAGCTACGAACTCGTGCCGAACGATATCCAGCAGGAGCTCATCAAGCAGCATGAGGCAGAGACGAAGGAGGAAGAATAATCCCCCTCTCAGATACACAAAAAGAAAGCAGCCCATCGTCCTGATGAGCTGTTTTTTCTATCTCCAGTCCCTGATGTTTGCTTTCGCCTCTATCTTCTTTTCGATGTTGTCGGGCAGGGAAGGGAAGAAGTCCATTCCTGTGATGCGCTCCACCTCGTCTACCGTGTTCACGAATTGGTCGCGCTTCTTCGTTCCTCCGTTGTTACGCACCACGAAGCCAATGGCTTTAGGCTTACCCTCCAGACAGAGCACCACTTTGAAGAAAGCCTCAGGTACCACCACTTCGTTCTCACCTATCGTCTCGTGCTCCCTGTTCATCAGCACGGGCCCACACACGATGTACACCTCACCGTATTTCCTTGCCCATTTGCGGCAGTCCTGTTCTATCTTGTTCCATACGCCACTGTTCAGCCCCCTGTCCTGCGGACACATATTCGTCAGCATGTTCGATTCTCTCATCGCCTGCTCATCCCACTTGTTATCACCCGCAGGGCACATGTGGCCATGCGACCAGCCACTCTTCTTGTAGTCAGCCTTCGTAGCTCGTGGCTCAGGCACCTCGTCGTCCTCAAAGTAGCCATTGATGCGCTTCACCTCCCCATCCGTATGGTCGGCAGTCAGTTTCCAAGCCACCCAGTTCGGGCACCTCGTCTCCTTGTTATACGACGTCGTATATGCCATCCTGTTCAGAATGATCTCTCCCTCGATAGGGGCCGGGATCTCCACCCCTTCCCGCTCTATCTTCACCTCCTGTTTCTGGGCGCACGACACCAGCGAGCACAGAGCCATCAGCATCAATATCTTTCTCTTTTTCATGTCAGATGTTTGTTAAATTCGAAATGTTTTTTATAAAATCTCTCTGGCTATCCAGGCGCAGGCTTCAGCATCGGCCAAGGCGTGATGGTGGTTCTCCAGCTGATACCCACACTCAGCAGCAACAGTATGAAGCTGATGGTTGGGCAAATACTTAAAACAGCGGCGCGATGCAGCAAGCGTATCATAGAACTCATAGTCAGGATAATCCATCCGATAGACACGGAAAACAGCTTTCAGGCAGCTCTCGTCGAAAGGTCGGTTATGGGCCACAAGGGGCAGCCCTTCGATCAATGGCTCAATCTGCGCCCATACCTTTGGGAATATAGGGGCATCTTCCGTATCCTCTTGGCATAGGCCATGCACCTGACTGCACCAGTAGTTATAATAATTCGGCTCTGGCTGGATGAGTGAGTAGAACGAATCTACAATCTCACCATCACGCACAATCACTACTCCTACTGAGCATACGCTGCTGCGCTCGTTGTTGGCCGTCTCAAAATCTATTGCTGCAAAGTCTCTCATATGACTGCAAAGATACAAATAATTTTCAAAAACACAATGATTTGCCACATTTTTCTCGCTTTTCTATATATCAGTATAAGACAGCACAAACTACACGAAAAGTCGGAGCAGAAATGGTGGTTTTTATGAAATATATTTGCAATTTTGGAAAATGATGCGTAACTTTGCAGCGTCGAAAATGAGAGAAAAATTACTGGCAGGGCAGAGAGCAAAATTTTCCTGGGCAGCGCGCAAAAACTTTCTGGCGAGGAAGCAAAATAGGGCCTAGAAGAGAGCGGTAAAAAATGTTGAAGAAAAAGAAAGGCACCCAACTAGCGGAGTGGCCAGGTGCCTTGAAAGGAGAGAGGAGTGAATCACCCGTTCTGCTTGTTCTTGAAGATAAAGACGCCAATGACGATGAGGGCCACGACGGCTATGATGTGAATCAGGTCCATAGGTCAGGCGAATTTAACGAGAACACGGAAAACCTTGGCGGGAGCCTGCATCCACTGCTGCATAGCTTCCTCGGCATGCTCGGGTGTCACCTCGTTGGAGATGAGGATGTCGTAGGGGGGATTGTGCTTCTCCAGATAGCGGATGACGCCATCGAAGTCCTCGGGCTGGGCATTGCGAGAGCCACGGATGTCGAGTTCCTTCTGGACGAAGAGCTTGGTGGTGAACTGCACATCCTGCTTGGCATAGCCGATGCAGACAACGCGACCTGTGAAGGTCACCTCGTTGACTGCCATCTGATAGGTGACAGGGGCTCCGACAGCCTCGATAACGACATCAGGGCCGGCACCACCGGTGATTTCCTGCAGACGATCGTGGACATTCTCCTTTGCAGAGTTGATGGTGTACTCGGCACCCAGACCACGCACGATAGCCAATTTCTCGTCGTCCATATCGCAGGCAATGACCTTAGCACCACGCATGATGGCACGAACCACAGCACCTACGCCTACCATACCACAGCCAATGACCATGACGGTATCGGTGTCGACAACCTGGGCGCGGCTGACAGCATGGAAACCTACGCTCATAGGCTCGATGATGGCTGCATGCTCAACGGTGATGTTGCCAATGGGGATGACTTTCTGCCAGGGGATGGCTACATACTCGCACATGGCTCCGTTGCGCTGTACGCCCAGCGTCTCGTTGTGCTGACAGGCATTGTAGCGGCGATTGCGGCAAGAGGGGCAGTGACCGCAGTTGGTGTAGGGATTGACGGTGACAGCCATGCCCACCTTGAGGTGAGAGGGAACGGCTGCGCCTACCTCGGCAATCTCGGCTCCAATCTCGTGGCCAGGGATGACGGGCATCTTGACCATCGGGTTCAGACCACGATAGGTGTTGAGGTCGCTGCCGCAGAATCCTACATAATGTATCTTGAGCAACACCTGGTCGCTCTGGCACTGAGGCTTCTCAATGTCGACTACCTTCATGACAGAAGGTTCTGTAATCTGTATAGCTTTCATTCGCTCATGTTTTTGATATACGGTAATTCTATAAGTTCGCCAAAGCCGAAGAATCGCTTGGCATTGTCGCAGAGGAAGAGGCGCTTCTCGTCGTCAGTGAGTTCGCTGGATTTGGTGACGAAGTCGTAGGACATGCGATAGGTGATGGCGGTGATGGTGCGAGGATAGTCGGAACCCCACATCAGTTTCTCCATACCCACAGCGTCGGCAGCTTGGCGGATAGCACGGATGGCCGAGGGGAAGGGGTAGAACTCGTCGTTGAAGAGCCACGTGATGCCTCCACTCTCTACGTAGACGTTCTCATGGCGGGCCAGTCGGATCTGCGACATCCAATCAGGACGCGTCACCATGCCAAAGTGGCCAATGGCTATCTTCAGACGCGGGCACTCCTGGATTATCTCTTCCATCTGACCAACCTGGGCGTCGCCATCCATCAGCTCGATGCCGAGAATGACATTGCGTTGCTCCATGAAGCGCAGCATTTGAAGCATCTCATCGTCCAAGAACTGCCGGGGCAGACGGGCGGCAGGCACCTTGATACCTTTAAATCCCTGCTCGATAAGGCTTTTCGCCTCATTGCAAAAACCAGGTTTGCGCAACTCGGGCATGCCAAAGCAGAAGAAGCGGGTGGGGTAGCGCTGCTGAACCTGCATGAGGTATGAGTTCTGCAGACCATCGATGAACTCCTGAGTGATGACGGCTGCACTGACCTGCGCGTAGTCCATGTTAGAGAGGAAACGCTCGGCAGTGTTCTGTCCGTCAGTCATATAGGGAGGCAGCATCTGGCGCTCCTCACCAAAGAACATCGAGCGGCTGCGATTGGGCTCCAAGGGGTGAATGGCAGAACCGTTCACAACAGTATCCACATTCAGCCACAAGTGTGCATGCGCATCAATAATTTTCATTGCGGTAGCTAATTCTTCACTCTTCATTCTTCATTCTTCACTTATTAATTGTTTGCCCAGCTGACGCGCTGTTGGTCACCAATAATGTCACGCACTTCTTTCACCAGCTGCTCGTCCATCGGTTCTTCGATGTAGCCGATGTTCGTCTTGATGGCCTCGGGGCGCGTCGTGCTAAACACGGTGCTGGCAATGCGAGGATACGAGCACGAGAACTGCATGGCGAGCTTCTCGATGGGGTAGCCCTTCGCCTTACAATGCTCGGCGGCACGTTTGCAGGCCTCTACCAAGGGCTTGGGGGCAGGGTGCCAGTCGGGCACGCCACGCTCCGTCAGCAATCCCATGCTAAATGGCGATGCGCTAAGCACACCAATGCCGCGCTCGTCGAAGAAGTCCATGAAGTCTACCAGCTTATCGTCGCACAGGCAGTAGTGGCAGAAGTTCATGACGCTTTCCACGGTGCCCGGCTCCGAGTGCTCGATGACCCAGCGCAGGTTCTCCAGCTGCAGGTCGGTAATGCCCACATGGCGCACCACACCTTCGCGCTTCAGCTCATGCAGAGCAGGCAGGGTCTCGTCGACAACTTTCTGCAGGCCACCCTCCATACGTCCCTGGAACTCGATGTCGTGTACATTAATAATATCGATATAGTCGATGTTCAGGCGCTCCAGACTCTCGTAGACGCTCTCCTTGGCACGACGGGCAGAATAGTCCCATGTGTTGACACCATCCTTGCCATAGCGGCCCACCTTGGTAGAGAGGTAATACTTGTCGCGGGGGATGTCCTTGAGGGCCTTACCCAGCACGGTCTCAGCCTTGTAGTGACCATAGTAGGGCGACACGTCGATGATGTTGATGCCAGCGTCGACAGCAGCAAACACGGCGTCGATGCCACGATTCTCGTTGAAAGAGTGGAATACCCCACCCAAAGAAGAGGCGCCGAAGCCCAGCTCCGACACCTGCATACCTGTTTTACCTAATTCACGATATTTCATAGGCGCGATTTATACGTGGAAAGCGTCGCTCTCGTTAGGACGGTAGGCCTTGCCGTCTTCGTCCTTCACATAGACCTGCAGGTCCATGAAGTAACCAGTCTCCTCCTGCAACTGCTTCAGCTCGTCCTTGGTAGCGTCGAAACCATGAAACTCCTTGGCTGATGCGATGTGGTTGGTGAACTCCAGTTTCTTGTTTGCTCTGTCGAGAACGGAGATCCACTCGTCCTTGGTACGGTCTCCGATAATGAATTTCTTGCTCATAGTATATTAGTATTATTTGTTAAAACATCCAACCTATGCGAATGGCAGGCTCCAGATAAACCTTGGTAGTAGTGCCTGTGTGATCGGGCTCTGAGACGGTATAGTTTATAATATCATCGCTTCGCACACTGCCGTCAAGGATAGTTTTTCTGCCTTGCACCTGAGTGTAGCTGCCACTCTTCTTCGTGGCCGTGTTGAACGTCAACCCCAACTCTGCACCGATATACAATTTCTTATAGACATAGAAGTCTATACCTGTGAATACAGTTCCGTAGAAGCCGTTCTCGTTGCACTTGTCGCGACCAGAGTTCTGCTTTCTGTATTCGATGTTGGTGTAATCAATGATCGTTGCCTGTCCGGAAACTGTCGTTGTTGAAGATTCCGATGTGGCAGAATAGAAACGTCCCAAATAGCCTCCCTCAGCGCCAGCGTAGAAGTCCAGACGACCCGTGTTGGCGAAGTGGTATTCGTAGCCTAAACCTACTTTTAACGTTAGAGCATCGTTATTAAGAACTGAGTTGCTGTTGCTGGTGTTGTTCTCGTCCTTATCTTTGTCGAAGCCAACACCCACGCCAAGGCGAACAACGCTCTTGTTGTTGAGGAAGAGGCGAGCAGTAACCTCAGCCACCTTCACGGGTTTCGACTCGTAGTCAAAAGGATTGAATTTCCACTCCAGAGCCAGCACGCCATCGGGCAGTTCGCTCTTCTCTTCTTGAGCCATAACAGTCATGTTCATCATGACAAGGCCTAACACGAATAACAACTTTTTCATTGTATCTTTCTTTAGTGATTAGTATTTTGTTGGCAAAGATAGTGATTTCAAATCAAACAGCCAAATAAAATGTCACAAAAATCAGCAAACTATGGAATAAGCCGTGCAGCCTCGGGTGTCAGCAGTGGGCGTATCTGCTCGTAGGGGACGAGGAAATTGGGCATGCCTGCAGCATAGGGAGCGATGTCGTATTGCTGATAGGTGAAGCACAAACCCTTGCTCGTGAAGATGGGAGGAGTGCTGGGCAGAGGAATGCTGTTGACATCCTCGATGTTGAGCAACTGGTCTCTCAGCTCTTTGTCGGTCATCGGCTTGGTATCAAATTCTTGGAAGTATTTCTTTACGCCTTCCTTGATGATGGCATGGAGCTTGGGATCCTTGTCGTTGGCAAACATCGTCTGGTCCTTGATCTCTATTCGCTCAGTGGCTTCGTTATACTCCGTGTTGTAGCCAATACGCTGTCCGTTAGCCTTGTCGAAGGTGATACCTGTCGAAATGGCAAAACCGTGAGCCCCACCCATGAAACCCTCAGAATTAGAGAGGTAGGTGACGTAGCGCTCGCCTTCGTCAGTCTTGAACACGTGGATGCTGTAAGAGTAGGGCATATCGGTGGGCATGCCTTCGTCGCGAGCTTCTTTCCACAGGTTGGAAAGCTCATCGTAATGAGTCTTCAGGATAGTGGTTACAGCCGTCTTACCATCAGCGTAGTGCTTCACTTCGGGCTTACCCTCGCCATAGGGCTGGGTGGCAAGTTCTTCGCAGATGTACTGGCGAATGGCATTGACCATCGAGTCGTTGCCGCTGACAGGCCAGTCGATGCTGACCTTGACGCTGGCCATCGAGTCGTCCTGAACAAGGCCAATACTGTCGGTACGGAACGCTGCTGTGCTGTCGACGCTGACAGAATCGGTATCGGCAGTGCTTCCCTGAGAAACACGATGGCCGCAAGCTGCCATAAGCAGTGCGGCCATCATGATAGATGTGATATAGAGTTGTCTCATTACTTACTCACCTTTGATAGCAGCTACGCCAGGGAGTACCTTACCCTCGATAGCTTCGAGCAGGGCACCACCACCAGTAGAGATGTAAGAAACCTGATCGGCCAGACCGAACTTGTTGACACAAGCTACAGAGTCGCCACCACCAATCAGAGAGAATGCACCGTTCTTGGTAGCCTCAGCGATAGCATCGCCAATGGCACGTGAACCTGCGGTGAATGCGTCGCACTCGAATACGCCAGCAGGACCGTTCCACAGAATGGTCTTAGCACCCTTGATAGCCTCGGCAAATGCCTTCTGGCTCTCAGGACCAGCGTCAACACCCTCGAAACCAGCGGGAACCTTGTTGGCAGGGCAGTTGATGATCTCAGCACCAGCCTTTACAGTCATCGTACCGAAGTCGAGTCCGTTGGTAGCTGTGCAGTCAGAACCCAGAACCAGCTCTACGCCGTTCTTCTTAGCCAGCTCCTCAACACCGAGAGCTACATCCAGCTTATCCATCTCTACGATAGAGTCACCGATCTCGCCGTTGTGAGCCTTAGCGAAGGTGTAGGTCATACCACCGCAGAGGATGAGCTTATCAACCTTACCGAGCAGGTTCTCGATGATACCAATCTTAGAAGATACCTTAGAACCACCCATGATGGCTACGAAGGGGCGCTTGATGTTGCTGAGCACGTTGTCGACAGCCTGTACCTCCTTCTCCATCAGCAGACCCAGCATCTTGTTGTTAGCATCGAAGTAATCGGCGATAACAGCAGTAGAGGCGTGCTTGCGGTGAGCAGTACCGAAGGCGTCCATCACGTAGCAGTCGGCATAAGAAGCCAGAGTCTTAGCAAACTCCTTCTGAGTCTCCTTCAGAGCCTTCTTGGCAGCGTCGAACTCGGGAGTACCCTTCTCCAGACCTACGGGCTTACCTTCCTCCTCAGGATAGAAGCGCAGGTTCTCGAGCAGCAGAGCCTCACCCATCTTCAGAGCCTTGGCAGCATCAGCAGCCTTAGCGCAGTCGGGAGCGAAAGCAACGGGAACGCCCAGAGCCTTCTCTACAGCCTCGCGGATCTGACCAAGAGACTTCTTCATGTCTACCTTTCCTTTGGGCTTGCCCATGTGCGACATGATAATGACAGCACCACCGTCAGCCAGAATCTTCTTCAGGGTGGGGAGAGCACCACGGATACGGGTGTCGTCAGTGATCTTTCCATTCTCATCGAGGGGTACGTTGAAGTCTACACGTACGATTGCCTTCTTACCGGCAAAGTTGAATTCGTTGATAGTCATAATTGTATGTATTAAAAAGTTTAATTTTCAAAAATCGACTGCAAAGTTACAAAAAAACATTGAAGATTGACCAATGAACACGGAACATTTAGCACTTTTTTGCTAAGTATATTTAATTATGCAAGCCCGAGTTTGCAAAACTCAAAGAAATCGCTTAACTTTGCACGCCAAATTAAAATAGTAAATGGTAAAATTGTAAATGATATGATGATTAAGAACATTCCCGTGCTGCTGCTCACCGGATATCTGGGCAGTGGCAAGACAACACTGTTGAATCGCATTCTGCAAAACCAGAAAGGTATCAAGTTTGCCGTTATCGTGAATGATATCGGTGAGGTGAACATCGATGCCAGTCTGATAGAAAAAGGTGGCGTGGTAGGTCAGAAGGACGACTCGCTGGTAGCTCTGCAAAACGGCTGCATCTGCTGTACGCTGAAGATGGACCTGGTAGAGCAGTTGCGTGACATCACACGCATGAAGCGCTTCGACTATATCGTGATTGAGGCCAGTGGCATCTGCGAACCAGCGCCCATCGCTCAGACTATCTGCAGTATTCCTACGCTGGGTCCGGAGTATGTCAAGGACGGGCTGATCGGACTCGATTGCATCGTCACTGTAGTCGATGCTCTGCGTATGCGCGATGAGTTTAAGAACGGTAACGCGCTGATGGGTAAGCACATCGAGGAGGACGACATCGAGAATCTCGTCATCCAGCAGATAGAATTCTGTAACATCATCCTGCTGAACAAGGCTTCGGAGGTGTCGAAGGAGGAACTGGCTGAGGTGAAGCAGATTATCCGTGCACTGCAGCCCAAGGCAGAGATTATCGAGTGCAACTATGGCGACGTAGAGCTGGAGCGCATCCTGAATACAGAGCTCTTTGATTTCGACGAGGTGGCTGGTTCGGCTACCTGGGTACAGGAGCTGGAGCATGGTCATCACGACGATGACGACGATGACGACGACGATGATGACCACGATGAGCATGATCATCATCATGAGCATCATCATCACCATCATCATCACGATGAAGGTGAGGCTGAGGAGTATGGCATTGGTACGTTTGTCTACTATGCGCGTCGCCCCCTGAACCTTGGCATGTTCGACGATTTCGTGGCTCGCAAGTGGCCTAAGAACATTATTCGCGCCAAGGGTATCTGCTACTTCAAGGGTGAGGAAGATATCTGCTACGTCTTCGAACAGGCTGGTCGCCAAGTGTCGTTGCGCAATGCAGGTCAGTGGTATGCCGCCATGCCCAAGGATGAGCTACAGATGATGATGGACCAGAACGAGCAATTGCGCAACGACTGGGACGACCAATATGGCGATCGCATGCAGAAGCTGGTGTTTATCGGACAGCATCTGGATAAAGAGCAGATAACTGCCGACCTGGACTTCTGCTTAGTGTAAGGTGACCTTCACACCTGTAGTCATCCAAATGCCTGGCTGAGGCACATTGCCGTAGTCGACGTAGCGATGACTGGCCAGGTTGTTACCTTCCACATAGACGGAGTAACTGTCGGCATTCCAGCTGAGACGACTGTCAATAACAGAGTAGGGGTGGTAGTTGCATACCATCCCTTCTGTGTTGGTATACGTTCCCATTCGGTCCTGCCAGCGATAGTTCACTACCAGCTGAAGGTGCTCCGTCAGGTTCATCTGCAGTCGAGCTGTCAGCTTGTGGCGCAGATACTCCAGCGAGTATTGCGACTGTAGGTAGGCCTGCTCGTCTTTCGACTGGTGAAGATGACAATAGGCTAAGTTAAAAGTGAAAAGTGAAAAGTGAAAAATTGCACTAATCTCTTGTCCCAGCGTATTCACCTTCGTGTGGTTCACGCTCTGCCAGACGGGGTCTGTGTCGCGGGTGTCCATCACCCAATCGATCATGTTGCGCGAGTGATGATGGAAGATGCTGGCCTGTGCTGTCAGGAAGCGATTGCCGAATTTGATACCGCCTTCTATGGCTCGTAACTCTTCTGGTTTCAGATATTTATCAGCTTTATGTCCACCAACGCTGTAATATAACTCGGTGAACGAAGGCATACGAAGTGAGGAGTTGTACGAGGCATAAATCTTCCAATGATCACCTATTCGATAGCTGGCATCGATACCAGGATAGACAGTAAAGGGCATCTCGTTCCAGGTGTTCTTGACAGCGATGAAACCAGCTGAGAGCGTGAAGCGATGGAGCAGGATATTATGCTCCAAATGGAAGGAGAGGTTCGAACGGTTCAAGCCATATTTATAATTGTCGTGAGGCTCGTTGAGAGGTTCGCCTAAGTTGCCACTGACGATGTCCTCGTTGCGAAACTCAGCACCAAAGGCTGTACGTCCTAACTGCCAGTCGAAGTAGCAGTTGAGGTTGACGCCAAAGACATCCGAGCGATGATGGTTGAAGGGCACCTTCTCTTCTGAACCCCGTGTCAGTTCGAAACGATCGTAGGAGCGATTCCAGTAGATAGCTGGTCGGAAGTGCATCCATCCCTTCGTCTCGCCCTGAAGAGCCGTAAAGAACTTGCTGGTCTTTTCATACTGCTCATCGAAGCGGGCACTGTAGAACGTGTTGGAACCAAAGCCTTTGGTGCTCCATCCAGCATGCCAGTTCAGACGCAGCTCGTCAGCATCGTAACAGCCCTGATAGAACGCCTTACCACCTTGATAGTCTGCATTCAGTGCCCCTGCCTTCGAACGGCTATAGCCGTCAGCGCGCGTGTAGCTGGCAGAAAGGCTATGCTCGCCCATGCCAGCTCGTCCAGCTGTGGATAGGTAGCCAAAGGAACCACCCTCTAAGCGCATGTTCAGACCCCTCCTGACCTCCCCTAACTTATGAGAGGAAGTGGTCACGATGTTAATTGCTCCCACGAGTGAGGAAGTGCCATAGACGCGTCCAGCAGGACCTTCCAGAACCTCAATGCGCTCGATATCGCTCAAGTCGCATGGCAGGTCGAAGGCATTGTGGCCCGTCTGCGGGTCGCAGATGTTGATACCGTTCAGCAGGATGGTAATCTGTTCGCTCGTACCACCACGGATGCCGATATCCGTCTGTGCCCCCATAGGTCCTCGCTGGCGCACATCGACGCCAACGGCCATCTTCAGCAAATCGTTAATACTTTGTACTGGCGCCGCCTGAATCTCGTCGCGGCTCAGTACAGTGACCATTCTCGCTGCTTGCCCAAGTGCAAGCGGTGCGCGTGAGCCCGTCACCTCGACATCATCGAGTGTCGCCTCCTTGTCTGTCTGTTGGCCCTCGTCTGTCTTCTCCGTCTTGGTGCTGATGTCATCAGTGGCTGCACTGGCAGATTGCAGAGTAGCCACACTCAGCACACCGATGGTGACGACGCGTCCCAAACAGGCAAACAGAGCGTATCCCTTCCGTGTGAAATGACGGAAGCGGAGGGCTTTGCGCTGATTGAAAATCGGTTTGTACATAAGTGCTATTTAAAAAAAACGGCACAAAGGTACGAATAAGTGAGCAAAATGCCAAATTTATTTGAGCATTTTCGAACGTGAGTACCTTCGAGGCTTGCCTCAAAGGTACGAATTTTTTCTTAAACCAGCGTATGTTCGTCGAAATATTGTTGGATTTCGTCCTTATAAGAGTCGGAAATGGGGATATACTCAGAGCCGAAGACGATGCGAAGTCTGTCTACCTGCTCCACCAGCGTCATGTGGACGATATAGCTGCGATGGGTGCGCAGGAATTCTGGGCGAGGCAGATAGTCTTCCAGTTTCTTCATGCTCATGAGCGACATCAGCTTCTGTCCGTCGCGCAGATAGATGCGCACGTAGTCCTTGAGTCCTTCTATATATAAGATGTCGTCGAGTGCCACTCGCACCAGCTTGTAGTCGCTCTTGACGTACATGAAACGGTCCTTGTTGAACACCTCCTGTCGCTGGGCTGTCGCAAAGGTGTCGAGTGCCTTGTTGGCAGCCCTCAGGAAATCGTCGTAGGAGATGGGTTTCATGAGGTAGTCGAGTGCCGATACCTTATAGCCCTCGATGGCATACTGCTGGAAAGCGGTAGTGAAGATGATGCGGGTCTCGCGAGGCAGTATCTTGGCGAACTCAATGCCTGAGAGCTCAGGCATCTGGATATCGAGGAACAGCAGTTGCACGGGGCGCTCACGCAGTTCCTTCATCGCTTCTACTGCAGAGCCATAAGTACCTGTCAGGTGCAGGAAAGGGGTCTTCTCTGCGTAGCTCTTGAGCAGTCCTGCTGCCAATGGCTCGTCGTCTATGATAGCACAGTTGATTGTCATACTCGTAGGGTGATTTTAGATTGATAGATGCGTCCTTCGTCGCTGGTTCCGCGTTGCCATTCGTAGCGTCCGGGGTAGGCGATGTCGAGTCGGCGCTGCACCTGTTGCAGTCCGATGCCGTGTCCGCTGTTGTCGCTGGCTGTCTTGGGATGGTTCGAATTCTGGATGTCGCAGGTGATGGTATGCTCGTCAGCCTCCATGCGGATATGGATGAAAGAGTGCTCCGTAGGACTGATGCCGTGCTTGAAAGCATTCTCGACGAGCGAGATAAACAGCATGGGAGCTACCGTCACGTCAGGATTCTGGATGGCCAGTTCGTATTTCACTTCTACCGATTCCGGCAGACGGATACGCATCAGTTTGATGTAGTTCTGCAGGAACTCCACCTCGTCTTTCAGCGGCACTGCGGGCTGCTGATTATCATAGAGAATATGGCGCAGCATGCGCGAGAGCTCCTGAATGGCCTCCTGAGCTTTCGTGGGGTCGAAGGCTGTCAGCGCATAGATATTGTTCAGCGTGTTGAGCAGGAAGTGGGGGTTGATCTGCGAGCGCAGATTGCTCAATTCAGCCTGGGCTCTGGCTGTCTCAGCGTCCTTGCGTGCCGTCTCAGCTTTTTGCCAGCGCATGGCCAGCGCGATAGCTGTCGCTACGGCAGCAGAGATGATGAGGTTGAAGATGGTGCGCAGGATGAAGAACAGCGTATAGAGCACAGATGGGTCGTGGTGATGCTTGCGAACTCCCGTGTCAAACATGTTATGGGTGAATGACATCCAGTAGTGCAGCAGTACACCCAGTCCTACCACCATCACGATGTTGAACAGCCAATAGTAGCTGTGCTTGCCCTTCACGAAATAGTGGGGCGTGAGCCATAGGAAGTTGGTGTAGAACACCGCCATGATAGTCAGCGTCGACACGCTGACCATCAAGTATTGCAGTATGTTCACTCCGTTGCCCCTGCTCAGGAACGTCAGCGGCAGCAGGAACAGGATGCTCCATACGGCTGCGTGAACCAGTATCTCAATGCGTTTATTCATGACGGATGGCTTCGATAGGATCCATGTTGGCAGCCTTCTGGGCAGGAATGTAGCCAAAGAGTACGCCTATGAACACGCAGACGAAGAACGACACGTAGATACTCCAGGCTGGAACGCTCGATGGCATACCAAACGACGGAAGGAAGGCACTGGCAGCACATCCGACGAAGATGCCGATGAGTCCACCCGTAACGCTGATTAGTACCGATTCGATGAGGAACTGTAGCGAGATGACGGGACCTGTGGCTCCTACGGCCATACGCAGACCGATTTCCTTCGTGCGCTCCGTTACCGATACGAGCATGATGTTCATGATGCCAATACCAGCTACGAGTAGCGAGAAAGCAGCAGCCACAACGAGAATGAGCGTCACCGTATCCATCGTCGACGACATCGTCTGCATCATCTCAGCCTGCGAACGGATGGTGAAATCGTCAGCAGCCTCGCCTTTCAGCTTGTGGTTGTCGCGCAGAATCTGTGTCAGTTCCTCGATGGCAGCATCCGACAGCTCTTCCGTAATAGCAGAGCAAACGATGCTCGAGAACCACGTCTGGGCAGCAATACGCTTCATGACGGTGGTGTAGGGGGCAATCATGACGTTGTCCTGGTCCATGCCCCATGAGTTGTAGCCTTTTGACTTCAGCACACCAATGATGCGCATGGGGATAGACTTGAAACGGATGGTCTTGCCAATCGGGTCTACGTTATCGCCAAAGAGTTCCTTCACGACGGTAGCTCCTACCACCACCACCTTGGCGGCCTTCTTGATATCCTCATCGGTAAAGCATTCGCCTTCCTCGATGGTCCATTGCTTGATGTCCAGGTATTCGGGCGACTCGCCATACATCGACGTGTTGGTGTTGTTGTTGCCGTAGATCACCTGTCCGCTGGCTGTTACCTCGGGCGATACCTTGGTCACAAACTTCTTCTCACGGATGATGCGCTCGTAGTCGGCCATCTTCAGCGTCTGCATGGCAGAGGGGTCTTGGCGCACACCACCTCGCATATCAGCACCCGGACGAACGGTGAGCAGATTGGTACCCATCGTCGACAGTTCCTTGCGGATGCTCTCCTTCGAACCCTGTCCGATAGCCATCATGATGATGACGGCAGCCACACCGATGATAATACCCAGCATGGAGAGGAAGGAGCGCATCTTATTGTTGCCAACAGCCTTGAGGCTTACTTTGAAGAGATTCAGTATATTCATAATCAGTCGTCTTGAGGTGCAGGCAGTTGGGCTAATGCTTCAGCTGCCGATTTGATGTTCGTATTGATGATGTCCTCGCGAATCTTTCCGTCGCGCAGGTTAATATTGCGACTGGAGTATTCGGCAATCTCAGGGTTGTGGGTCACGAAGATGATGGTGTGGCCCTGACGATAGAGCTCCTGGAAGAGCACGAGCATCTCAAAAGAGGTACGCGTGTCGAGGTTACCAGTGGCCTCGTCGGCCAGTAGCACAGCAGGGTCGTTGACCAACGCGCGGGCAATGGCTACACGCTGCATCTGACCACCCGACATCTGGTTCGACTTGTGGTTCATGCGGTCAGCCAGTCCTACGGCTTGCAGTGCCTTGATGGCTCTCTCGCGACGCTCTGTGGCCGTCACCTCTGAGTTGTACATCAGGGGCAGTTCCACGTTCTCCAGCGCTGTGGTCTTAGCCAGCAGGTTGTAGTTCTGGAAGACGAAGCCTATCTTGCGGTTGCGCAGGTGGGCACGCTGTGTCTTCGACATCGTGCGCACGCTGATGCCATCGAGGAAGTACTCTCCGCTGGTAGGGGTATCGAGGCAGCCCAACTGGTTGAGCAGCGTCGATTTGCCTGAGCCTGAGGTACCCTGAATGGTGACGAACTCGCCCTCGTATATCTTGAACGAGACGCCACGAAGGGCTTTCACCGTCTCAGAGCCTACCTGGAAGTAGCGCTTCACGTTCTGTAGTTCGATGACTACTTTCTTATTCTCGTCCATTATTTCTTCTGTTGGTTCTGCTTGTTGTTTCTGGGACGTGGCATGAAGGGATTGGAAGCCTGCTGACCAGCCTCTGGAGCGTCGCCACCGCTGATGGTGAAGTCTACCAGAATCTCCGCGCCCTCGCTGATACCGCTGACAATCTCCGTCAGCATACCGTTGCTGGTTCCTGTCTCTACCTTATGAGCCTTGAAGGTGTTACCCTCCAGTGTCCAAACCTTCTGAGGGGCCTCTACGTCCTCAATCTGCTGTCCCTTCTGGAGCAGCGCCTCGTTGGGCATGAAGCGCAGCGCTTTGGCAGGAGCAGCGAGCACACCGTTCTTCTCCATCGTGTAGATGGTGACGTTGGCTGTCAGTCCGGGTTTCAGCTTCAGGTCGTTGTTGGGAGCTGAGATCACTACCTCGTAGGTCACCACATTGCTCTCCGTAGTGGCCTGCTGGCGCACCTGCGTCACCTCTCCCTCGAACTTGTCATCGGGGAAGGCGTCTACGGTGAATGTCACGCGCTGACCTTCCTTCACGCCACCAATGTCAGCCTCGTCGATATCAGCAATGACGCGCATATCCGTCAGGTCTTGGGCAATGGTGAAGAGCTCAGGGGTGTTGAACGAAGCAGCTACCGTCTGACCTTCCTCTACCGATTTCGACAGCACCACACCGTCAATAGGCGAGGTGATGGTAGCGTAGCCCAGATTGGTCTGCGCCTTCTGCACGCTCTCACGTGAGGTTGCCACCTGTTGACGGGCTTTCTCGAAGCTCAGACGGGCACTCTCATACTCGTCGGCTGATACCAGTCCTTTATCGAACAGCGTCTTGTATCTGTTGAAATTAGCCTGCTCGTAGGTCATTGAGCTCTGGGCTGACGAAAGGTTAGCCTGAGCCGTTTTCAGTTCGCTGGTCAGGTTGGTCTTGTCGAGTTCGGCAATCACCTGTCCCTTCTTCACGATGGAGTTATAGTCGACATACAGCTTCGAAACGATACCGCTCACCTGCGTACCTACCGTTACGGAGGTAACAGGTTCGATGGTTCCTGTTGCCGTAATAGAGGTGTGGATGTCCTGACGCTCCAATTTGGCTGTTTCAAACTCTACTTTCTCTTCCTTCTTGCCGCCCGACATGAGCCAGGCAGTGATAGCGATGATAGCGATGACGCCCACGCCAATCCAAATCTTCTTGTTCTTCATATCTTAAATATTCATTGTTTCACCTTGATAGAATTTCAATAGCTGCTGCGAGAGTATCGTCGTGTACTTCGACTGCAACTTGTTCTGCTGAGCCTTCAGCAGATTGGTCTTACCCGTCATCAGCTCTACGATGTTCTTCAGACCCAGGTTGAACTGCTCCGACAACAAGTCGTACGACTGCTGCTCGCTCTCAACGGTGGCTGAGGCTGCACGGAATTTCTGCTGGTTGGTCTGCGCATCGAGCCAGAATCCCTCGATGGTCGAGTAGAGTTTTTTCTGCTGATCCTGCTGGTTGAGCAGCGCCTGTTCGTGTTGTATCTTGGCTTTGTTGACAGCCGTCTTGGCCTTGCGCTGGTCGAAGATGGGGATGCTCACACCGATACCTGCCGATGCGTCGAAGTTGGTCTTCATCTGCTCGCCCCATTCGTTCGAGTTGTTCGACGAAGTGCTGGTTCCCAAACCACCCGTCATGCTGATGGTGGGCAGATATCCGGCCTTGGCTATCTTCAGCTGCACGTCGCTCGACTGCACGGCCATCTCCGTTTTCTTGATCTCCGGACGATTGACGAGAGCTGTCTCGTAGACGCTTGTCATCGAGGGGATTTCACTCAGTGCTTGCTGGTCTGCTACGGTTGGCATGGCAACGTCAAACTCCTCATCACCAGTGATTTCCAGCAATTGCTTCAATTGTAACTTGTAGTTGGCCAGATTGCTCTCAGCTTCCACTAAGCTATACTCATCCGTTGAACGCTGGGCTGACAACTGTGCTAAGTCGGCCTTCGACATTTTGCCTACGCTGACCATTTCTTGTCCGCGCTCTTCGTTCTTCTTACTCGTCTCCAGACTCTGTCGGTTCACCTCGATAGCCTCGTTCATGTAGAGTATCTGCACATATAGCTGGGCTATCTTCTCCTGTATCGAGTTGGCTGTCGTTTCCATCTCCAGTTCGGCTTGTTCTTCGCTCAGCTTGTTCAGCTTCACCTGGTTGTGGTTCTGGTTTCCGTTCCATACCGTCCACGAGGCGTTGATCCCGTACGTACCATTATAATAGGTCTTTTTCACCGAGTTGTTCACTGTTCCGTTGCTGACAGTAGTCATACCAGTACTCTGCCAAGGGCGATAGCCAAAACTTTGGTTGGTCGATGCCGACAGCGAAGGCAGCAGGGCGGCTTGCGACTGCTTGCGCGTCTCTGTGGCTGTCTGCTTGGTCAGCTTGGCCTGTTTCAGCGTGATGTTGTTCTGCATGGCGTGGTCGATGCACTCTTTCAGCGTCCACTGCTTACCAGCTGTCGCTGTGAGGCTCGCCATCATGGCCAAAATCAATAATCCTTTCTTCATATCTTTCAAAAACTTAATTTTCACGATGCAAAGGTAGATATTATCGACGAAATAGAAAAATAAGTTAGACGATTAATGCCCCGTTAGTAGAAATAAATCGGGAAATCCTCGATAAGATTCGCCCGCTTATAGATATTTTAACATGTTGTGAACTGATTCTCCGAAAAAGTCGCTACCTTTGCAGCCGAATATGGAGAAAGATACTGTTTTGATACTGAGCGGTGGTGTCGATTCTACCACCTTATTATATGACGAGCGCGAGCGTATCGCGCTGGCTGTCTCGTTCGACTATGGTTCCAAGCACAATGCGCGTGAGTTGCCTTTTGCCCGTCAGCATTGTGAGCGTCTGGGCATTCCGCATGTCGTGATACCCCTCGATTTCATGACGCGCTACTTCAAGAGCTCGCTGCTTCAAGGGGGTGAGGAGATTCCTGAGGGCCACTATGCTGACGAGAATATGAAGTCGACGGTGGTTCCCTTCCGCAATGGTATCATGCTGTCTGTAGCTGTGGGTATTGCCGAATCGAACGGACTGAAATACGTCATGATGGCTAATCACGGGGGCGACCATACCATTTATCCTGACTGCACGCCTCATTTTGTCGACGCTTTCGACCAGGCTGCTCAGGCAGGCACGTTTGTGAAGGTCAGCCTGCGTTCTCCCTATACCAACATCACCAAGGCCGATATTGCCCGTCGGGGACGTGAGTTAGGCATCGATTACAGCCAGACATGGAGCTGCTACAAGGGTGGCGAGCACCATTGTGGCAAGTGCGGCACCTGCGTGGAGCGTCGTGAGGCTTTTGCGGAGGCTGGCGTTGTTGATACGACGGAGTACGACGATTAGCCGAAGAGGGCTCTGAGCGCTTCTTCCACCTTGCGCACAGGCACCAGCTCTATCTTGAATTTCTTACGATTCAGCCCCGACAGATTGTATTTGGGGATGATGATATGCTGAAAACCCAGTTTTTCGGCTTCTGCTATGCGCTGTTCGATGCGGGCTATGGGGCGCACCTCGCCACTCAATCCCACCTCGCCAGCCATACACCAGCCGCTCTCGATGGGCGTGTCGACGTTCGACGACAGTACGGCAGCTATCACGCTGAGGTCCATTGCCATATCCGTCACGCGCAGTCCTCCTGCAATGTTCAGGAAGACGTCCTTCTGCATCAGCTTGAATCCCACGCGCTTCTCCAGCACGGCCAGCAGCATGTTCAGTCGGCGCTGGTCGAATCCTGTGGCTGAGCGCTGGGGTGTTCCGTAGGCTGCCGATGATACCAGCGCCTGTGTTTCCACCAAGAAGGGGCGCACACCCTCGATGGCACTCGAGATAGCTACGCCTGACAGCCCGTCGTGATCTTCCGTCAGCAGCAGTTCTGAGGGGTTCGAAACCTGCCGCAGTCCCGTCTGCTGCATCTCGTAGATTCCCAGTTCCGACGTAGAGCCGAATCGGTTTTTGATGGAGCGCAGAATGCGGTACATGTAGTGCTGGTCACCCTCAAACTGAATCACCGTGTCGACGATGTGCTCCAGGATTTTCGGACCTGCCAGCGTGCCTTCCTTCGTGATGTGGCCAATCAGGATGACGGGCACACCACTCGTTTTGGCAAAGCGGAGTAGGGCAGAGGCACACTCGCGCACCTGGGCGATGGAGCCTGCGCTCGACTCTACATCCTCCGTTGCAATGGTCTGTATCGAATCGACAATCACGAGTTCGGGTTCCGTTTCCTTGATATGGTCGAAAATGGCTTCCAGCGAGTTTTCGCAAAGAATCATGAAATTCTCGTTCTCCTGATTGTTGATACGCTCAGCGCGCATCTTCAGCTGGTGGGCGCTCTCCTCACCGCTCACGTAGAGCACGCGCTTCTCCTGCATATTCAGCATCGTCTGCAGCGTCAGCGTCGATTTGCCGATGCCCGGTTCGCCACCCAGCAGCACAATGCTGCCTGGCACCAGTCCGCCGCCTAACACGCGGTTCAGCTCAGCGTCGTGCATATCGATGCGCGGGTCGTCGTGGGCTGATATGTCTTTGAGTCGCAACACCTTGTTCTGGCGCAACTGACGACCGGCTGAGGCGGCTGCCGTTGTGGCAATCTCCTTCTTCTTGTTGTCAGTCACCTTGATCTCCTTAAACGTGTTCCACTGGCCACAGGCAGGGCATTTGCCTATCCATTTGGCCGACTCCTGTCCGCAGTTGTCGCAGACGTACATGATTTTATCCTTTGCCATGTTGACAGCACCTAAAAGTCCTAAAGTATCTTAATTAATTCTGCAAAGATACGAATTATTTCTCAGAATCCGTCGGAAATGCTTAAATTTGTTGCATCATTATGATGAGAACGGCGATAATTGGCGGTGGAGCGGCAGGATTTTTCCTCGCCATCAACCTGAAAGAGATGATGCCCGAGATGGATGTGACCATCTTCGAGCGCAGCCATCGTGTGCTGGCTAAAGTGGAGATATCGGGTGGGGGACGCTGCAACTGCACCAACTCGTTTGCTGAGGTGCGCGACCTGCAATCCGTCTATCCGCGTGGTCACCGACTGCTGAAGCGTCTCTTCAAGACTTTCGACCATCAGGATGCCTATGCCTGGTTCGAACGTCACGGCGTGCCTCTCGTGGTGCAGCCCGACGAGTGCGTGTTCCCTGAGGCTCAGGATTCTCACGCCATCATCGACTGCTTCCTGTCACTTGCGCGTCGCCATCATATTAAAATTTGTACGGGCGTGAAGATTTCGTCGCTCAGCCAGTTGTCTGATTTCGACTATGTCGCCGTCACCACCGGTGGTTCACCTCGTGGCGAAGGCCTCCGCTGGCTGGCCGACTTGGGGCACGAGATAGCCCAACCCGTACCCTCGCTCTTCACCTTCACCATTCATGACCCTCAACTGACGGCCCTCATGGGACTCGTCGTCAATGATGTCGCCACCCGCATTCCTGGTACCAAGATTACGGCTGAAGGTCCCTTGCTCATCACGCATTGGGGCGTCAGCGGACCCGCTATCCTGAAGCTCTCCAGCCATGCGGCTCGCCTGTTGGCCGAGGCTCACTATCAGCTGCCGCTCAGTGTGAACTGGTTGCGACAGAACGAGGCTGAGGTGCAACAAGTGCTCCACCAGACTGCCCAGCGCGAACCCCAGAAGCAGCTGACGTCCTTCTCGCCCGTCGACATGCCCCAACGCCTGTGGGCCTATCTGCTCGACAAGTCGTTAGGCGCCCGCAGCCACATCCGATGGAGCGAACTGAACAAGAAGGACATCAACCGGCTGGTCAACACGCTGACCAACGACACCTACCAGATAGCAGGCCGTGCAGCCTTCAAGGACGAGTTTGTCACCTGCGGAGGCATCGCCCTCACCAGCGTCAACCCCTCGACACTCGAAAGCCGCCACGTACCCCATCTCTTTTTTGCCGGCGAGGTGCTCGACATCGACGGGGTAACTGGCGGCTTCAACTTCCAGGCAGCCTGGACTACAGCCTTCACCGTAGCCCGCTCTATTGCTAGTGAATCTTAAGTTATTTTCATCGTTTCTTGTTCCAGGCACCCTTGCCGGTTTTCTCAATCCAACCCTCGCTCTTCCAGCGGCTGATGATGGTGTATAGCGCACTGTCGCCAAACTCCTTGCCTTTCAGTCGGCGCAGGTCTTGCATGCCGAAGGGCGATGGCAACTGCTCGAAGATGCTGCTGTTCACCGAGGTGCTGGGCAGGTCGTCGTCATGGTTCATGTTTCTGGCCAGCAGCGGTCCGAACACCTTCAGCTGCATCTGTAGCGTGTAGTCGGCCATTTTCAGGGCGAAGTCCACACAAGCGTTCGACTCCTTACCGGCCAACAGCATGAAGATGATACCACAACGGAACCCAATCACGGCTGCTCGGCGACGGAAGCGGTCTTTGATGATGTCCATGTCCATCGCTGACTCCACGCGGCGCTCCTCCAACCATCGGTCAAAGGCCTTGCGCAATTTGGGAGTGTCGTAAAAACCTGAGGCTGAGCGGAGTAGGGCAGTGGCCTCGCTGATGCGGTTCATGTCGGTCTCTGACAGCTCTTTGAACACGGTGATCTTGGCAAACATCGTGTCGGGCATCTCCGAGAGCATCATACGGCTCGACAGACCGTTTTCGGCGTTCGACTCATTTTTGCCCTTGAACATCTTCATGACCGTTCGCGGTGTGCCGAGGATGGTCCATGAGTAAGCCACTTTCACATCGCCCGATTCCGACTGGTCTGAGTTGAAGTCGACACCCCATCGCTCGCGCCCGAAGGCATTGCGGTAGATGTCCCACTTCTGAGCCCACGTGCCGCTGCCATTGCTCTTCAGCAGCGTCTCAGCCTCCGTACAGATGGAGTACAGGCTGTGGCCCTGCGACTGCTTCAGACGCTTCAATAGCTTCGAGCACGAGATGGTGATGGGGACCACCCTCACCACACCAGCCGGAGCCTCCTGAGCACGCTCGTTGGCCTTACGGCGCTTGTTGGCCTCGCGCACCTTGTCTTCCCTCTCCCTCACGGCATCGTCCTCCCGACGCAGGTCTACCAGCCAGCGCTCTATGGCATCCTCGATGGCCGACTTGTTCGACGCCTGCTCACCCAGAATGATGGCCATACCGCCCAGATACCCTATCTTGCCGTCACAATACCGGTACGACACTCCATCAGCCAAAGCCATCAGCGCAGGCATCTGCCCCACTATCAATGCCGGCCACATATTCTGCGGATACGGCTTCAAGCTCTCCTTCAGTCCCATCGGCAACTGCCTCAAAGTACACAAAAGGGACTCTTTGTGTGTACTTTCACCATCCTCGCCATCAGAAGTACACAAAGGGGACGGTTCTCTTTGTGTACTTTCCTCTGCCTTCAGCGATTTCAGAAACACCTCTTTCTGCTTGAGGTTCATCGGGCGGTTCTGGTCTACGTATTTCTCGTAGAAGTTCTGCACCAATGTCAGACAGTCTTGCTCCTTCGAGTATTCGGGCATCTTCAGCGCCAGCACCCCGAGCAGTTCCTCCTGAGCCATCATCTGGCAGAGTGTTGGCAACAGCAGCTTCAGCGTGTTATGCCGCACCCCATCCCGATTCAGCTGCTCCAACGTCAGGTCCGTCATCTTCAGCGTCTCGTCGAATGCCGCCAACGCCCGCGCACTCGGAGTACACAAAGGGGACGGTTCTCTTTGTGTACTTTTCGCTGTACACAAAGAGAACCGTCCCCTTTGTGTACTTAGCGGCCGTCCATCGACATCGAGCCCACGCTGCAGATACGCCTCGCGACGCTCTTCCACCTCCTTTTCAGACAGCGGCTCCAGCCAATGCTCCGACCGATACACCTCCTCATCGCGGCCCGTCACATAGATAAATCGTTCCGGCGTGATACACGACTCGTCGTAGGGCACCTCTATCTCCTGGCAGAACGCCCGCTGTGCCTCCTCGATGGTCATGCCCTTGGGAATGCGGATGTAGATGTGTACCTTCTTACGCGCCGAATACTCGATGCGCAGCACCTGATCCTGCCAATCGGAGTACTCATCCTGATTCACCTCCATCGCCCGCTGAATGGCCTTGTCCACCAAAGCCTTGTCATCCACATCCACGCACGTCATAAAGGTGAACGTCTCGGGCATGATAGCCTTCTGCGCCCGGTGGTTGTTCTGGAAGGCCGCATAGTGCGGACAGATAAAGGGCAGCTGGTCTTTCAGCTTCTCGTTGCCCCCACGGATGTCGCTCACCATCTGTCGGAGCCAGGGCTCGGCGAGCAAGCTGTCCACCTGCTCCCGAGTCCAACTTTCTGCATAACCGCGGTTCGAGCGCCCGCCGTGCTGTGTGTTTCCTGCTATCACTCCCATTGTTTAGCAGTACTCGATGCTGTTCAGCTGCTCCTCGATGGCACGCACCTTCTGGTACGCCTCGTGGATGAACTGCCGGCCAAGCTCCGTCCACACCAGTCGGATGGTGGTTCGGATGCGCCCGTCACGACCGCGAGCCCAGTCGGTGCGCGTCTTGGCGTAACCCAGTCGGGCGTAGTCGGCGTAGAGCATGTACTGTCCTGACTGCCAGTAGACGATGCCCTGTCGCATCAGCATGCGTGTCAGGTCCCACACCGTCATGTCGAGCTCCTTGGCCACCTGCGTCATCGTGTAGCAGCTCACCGACAGCAGCACCTCGTCGCAATAGTCAGCCTTCGTGGCCAGCAGCTGCAGTTCCTTCGGTCCCAGTTCGTAGCGTCCCGTCTGGCGGATGGCCGGCAGCACCTCCGAGGTCACCCATCGCTTGAATGCCTTCGCCTGCTCCAGCTTCGACGATAGGATCAAGCTGTACAGCCCACTTTCGTTGATGACATACATTTTCTGCTCACGGCCCAGGTTGTCGATGACCGTACGCTTCATACGGTCATCCTCATCCGTATGTCGCATGACGGCTTTATCGGGTTGACTATACCCCAGCGCCTTCGCTACGTCGCATGCTACGAACATAATCTGGTTATTAACTAGGCAAGTACGAATCTCACCGAACGTCTCACTCTTAAAAATCTGCATCATAGTTTCCATTTTTACTCAAAGAATCTTTTTGTTTCCCATTCGCGTCTAATCTCCAAGCCTCTAAGACGCTTACCCCCGGCATACACCCAGCGGCGGAACTCGCGCTTGATAGCACTGCGAGAGCCGCCCTCGCGAATCACCCGCAGCAATGTCGAGCGCTTCAGCCGTCCGATGCCGATGTTGAAAGCCAGCGACACCAGCGCATCCAGTTGGCCCTCGGTGCGAGCCACGTTCAGTTCGCGAACCTCATGCTCGAAATAAGCAATATCCTTTGCCAGAAGCTCCTTGGCCCAATAGGCGGATATGCGGTCGCCCTCACGCACATCCTTCGTGTGTCCATACCCGATGGTCAATACCCCTGCTGCGTCGCGGTAAGCCGTCAGCCGGCAGCCCTCCATCATCATCAACTGATTCATTAGTCTTTCCGTTGTCTTCATCGTCTGTTTCTCCTTACTTGATAATAATTTCTTTTGTTACAATGTCGCGCACCACGCCCGTAAACCGGCCCGCGTTCTTCATGCCGTCCGACATCTGCCACAGCTTGCAGCAGTCTCTTGAACCGACCTCCACGCCGCCTCCCAGCTTACAGATGCGCACACCCTCGCTGTCGTAGCGTTTGAACGCACACGAGGCGCAACACTTCTTGACTTTGATTCCGCGTACGTTGCGTACACTCACTACTCTTTTCTTTTTCTCGATTGTTACTGTTATTTGTACCATCATGTTTTGTTTAACGTCGCATCCCTTTTGCGACTCGAAGTAAGTTTTCGGTTGCAAAGGTACGGCGAAGGCACAAAAAAAACCTGCTACGTAGTAGGTACGCGTAGCAGGTACGGATAGTGTTAACTAGTTGATAATCAGTCTAAAGCATTTTTCAGCCTATCTTGAAACCCCACAGACTTTTTCATGTCGAGCGCCTTGTATAGATAGCTGCGCAACGTGTCAGGCTTCTCGTTCCACAGCTGACCGAACAGTTGCCACACCTCCTTCAGCTCCACACGGTCGTTTATGGCCTTGACCACCAGTGCACGCTCCGAGCCGCTCAGCCCGATGGGTTGCCAGTTTTCGTCTAGGATGCCCGCTTCCACCAGGTCCTGCATCAGTTCACTGACCTCCTCCGTTTTCAGCTTCGCGGGTATTGTGCCCGGCTCCTGCTGTTCCTCGGCCTCCTCGTTCAGCTCCTTCACGCGCTTCTTTACGGCACGTCGCAACACCTTAACCAGTTTTTGGGGCAGCATCGTTTCGATAAACCGGCGATATTGGTCGCGCTGGGCAGCATCCTCATTCGAAGCGATCTCCTCAACCACCGCCTCAAACGTCAAGCGCTGGCCCCATTCGTCATCTTTCTTCGACTGCTCCTGCTCATCCATCAGCCTGTCTATCGTCTCCTGCTGCTCCTCAATCTTAGCATTCTTCACAGCCAGCTCCTCTTTCAGCTTCTCATTTTCGTCATCCAGCTGCCCAAAGATATTCAAGAATTTTGAATACTGCTTCGCAAAGGCTCTTGCTTCATTCTTAGGGTTCTCCCCGTCATTTTCGTTATTAAAATCAGTCATCTTTTTGTAATTATTTTAGTTAGTGTTAATGATGTTAGCGAAAAAAATGACCCGCTTCCGTCGAAAGCGAATCATCTGCAAAAGTAGTAAAAAGCTTGCATCCTTCCAAACAAATTAGTGACCAAAAATTCATCTTAATATTTGTTAGCAGACAAATTTTTACAAAAGAAGTACACAAAGGGGACGGTTCTCTTTGTGTACTTTTGGCTTTCTTACAATCTTACAATCTTACAACCTTACGTGGGTGTGTTTCCATGGTGGGGTGAGGATGGCTAATTAATAATATATATTTATATATATTATATAATTAGAGCAATCATGGCGGTATAGGGAAACGGGGTGATGTAAGATGTAAGAATGTAAGAATGTAAGGTTGCGATGGAGGGCTCAAAGAAATAAAATAGTTTTACATTGTTTATTTGGAGGGGCGCGATATTTTTCGTACCTTTGCATTGTCGATGAGGGGATGTTTTTTACGGCCTGGGCAGCGCGCAAATTTTTCCTCGCCTAACAGGATGAATTACCCAGCCGGAGAGCAGAACCAGCAACAGCGAAAATTAACCTTAATAATCTAAAAAAAACTACGACAAAAGGAGGACAAGAATTATGGCATTGAAAGTGAAAGCTGTAGAGAAGAAGTTGAAGTTTACCAAGGACGAGAACGATCCTGGCGTATGGCGCTACGTGATGGCTCCCGAGCTGTACACGGCGCTGAACCAGAAGAAGGT
>Ga0129306_1000544_pt1 | contig 58331 bp, 52 predicted proteins | sample P827metagenome_FD_94438 | JGI IMG/M metagenome (GOLD analysis project Ga0129306, IMG submission 94438) | Capybara group fecal microbial communities from Wisconsin, USA - P827 metagenome | ecosystem: Host-associated > Mammals > Digestive system > Large intestine > Fecal | place: USA: Wisconsin... | reverse complement strand
TATTCATAGCGAATAGGGTGGCACCTGCCTTTCGGTTTTGCTGGACAACTCAACCGTACCACAGGCCAACCCTATTCGCTATTCTTTTTTCCTTTTGTCACACATCATCGTAACACCTACAACCGCTCATGTGGGCCGTTTGAAATCCTGTTGCACCATCTTTCTCCTCATGCTATAATGTGAAAACAACTGTTTCCAAAATGGAAATAGTTCAACAAAGAGGCTCCAACTGATTTCCTCGCAATATATGCAGCCGCCCAGGCCGCCATCAAGTTCCCCCGGTAAACCCGGACCCCATTTTCATACAGCCCAATCAAACTCCCCGGTTCCCCTGGAACCGGGGAGTTTTTGTCCGTTGTAAACCGGAAAATCCCAGTGAACCGGCCCATATTTCTTGCATGATCTTCCAACATCCGATATAATGAAATTGTATACAGCCAAGTCCCATCCCACCAACTGGCAGAGGAGGGTTGATCATGGCATACACCCCCTTTTATCTGGAGCAGTCTCTGGAGATCCGACAGCTATACACCGTTCATTACTTTGAATACACCAGCAGCTACGCCTTCGCCGGAGAATCCCATGATTTTTGGGAGTTTCTGTATGTGGATAAGGGGACCGTCCGGGTCACCGCCGGGGACCAGAGCTTTGATCTGAGCCGGGGCCAACTGATCTTCCACGCCCCCGGAGAATTCCACGCCCTTTCCGCCAACGGCGTGGTTGCCCCCAACCTCGTGGTGGTCAGCTTCCGCTGCGACAGCCCCGCCATGGAATTTTTCCGCGGGCGCGTCACCTCCTCCGGCGGTGAGGAGCGTGCCCTTCTGGCCCGTATCGTCAACGAGAGCCAAAAGATCTTTTCCACTGCCCTGGACGACCCCGCCACCCACTCCCTCTCCCCCAGGCAGGACGCGCCCTTCGGCTGCGCGCAGATGCTTTCCTCCGCCATTGAGGAGCTTCTGATCCGTCTGATCCGAAGGGGCGACTCCATCGCCGATCTGAAGCAGTCCGCCCCCCGCCAGATGGAAGAGCGCATGGCCCGCATCATCGACTATCTGGAGCAGCGCCTGGACCAGCCCCTCTCGGTGAAGCAGATCTGCCGGGACAACCTCATCGGCCGCGCCCAGCTGGAGCAGTACTTTCACGAACAGACCGGAGGCGGCGTGATCGACCATTTCAGCAAAATGAAGATCGACGCTGCCCGGCGGATGATCCGGGAAGGACAGCTCAACTACACCCAGATCGCCTCCAAATTGGGCTTCGGCTCCGTCCAATACTTCTCCCGGCGCTTTAAGGCGCTGACCGGGATGTCCCCCAGTGAGTACGACAGAAGCGTCAAGATGCTTTCCGAGACCTCCCTCACACCGCCGGACGATAGTGCAAATAATATGTAAAATCATCCATTCCCTTTCCGCCTTCCATTGTTTACAATGGCATCACAAGTAACCATGTGTTTTTAAAAAGGAGTGTTTTTATGTCCATTTTAGTCAGCGGCGGCGCCGGTTACATCGGCAGCCATACTTGCGTGGAATTGCTGAACGCCGGCTATGAGATCGTTGTGGCCGACAACCTCTCCAACTCCTGTGAGGAATCTCTGCGCCGGGTGGAAAAGATCACTGGAAAGTCCGTCCCCTTCGTCAAGATGGACCTGTGCGATCCCGCCGCTACCGAGGCTTTGTTTGCCCAGCACCCTGACATTGACTCCGTCATTCACTTCGCCGGCCTGAAGGCCGTGGGCGAGAGCGTCCGGAAGCCGCTGGAGTACTACACCAATAATCTGGTCAGCACCCTGGTCCTTCTCAACGTCATGCGGGCCCACGGCGTGAAGAATTTCGTTTTCTCCTCCTCCGCCACCGTATACGGCGACCCGGCCAGCGTGCCCATCCGCGAGGACTTCCCCACCGGCGGCACCACCAACCCCTATGGCACCACCAAGCTGTTCCTGGAGCGGGTGCTCATCGACTACTGCGCCGCCGATCCCACGCTGAACGTGGCTCTGCTGCGCTACTTCAATCCCATCGGCGCCCATGAGAGCGGCCTGATCGGCGAGGACCCCAACGGCATCCCCAACAACCTGGTTCCCTACATCGCCCAGGTAGCCGTGGGAAAGCTGGAGAAGCTGCATGTCTACGGAGACGACTACCCCACTCCCGACGGCACCGGCGTGCGCGACTACATCCATGTGGTGGACCTGGCCCAGGGCCATGTGGCCGCGCTGAAGAAGCTTGAGACCAACTGCGGCCTGTTCATCTGCAATCTGGGCACCGGCAAGGGCTACAGCGTGCTGGACGTCCTCCACGCCTACGAAAAGGCCTGCGGCAAGACGCTGCCCTATGTCATTGATCCCCGCCGCCCCGGCGACATCGCCGAGTGCTACGCCGAGCCCAAGAAGGCCTTTGAAGAGATGGGCTGGAAGGCAAAGCTGGGGATCGAGGAGATGTGCGCCTCCAGCTGGAAGTGGCAGTCCAACAACCCCAACGGTTATCACAACTGAGTTTCCCTCGGCCTCATATTATTTTAAGGAGTGACCATTATGAAGAAACCTGTTCTGGTCGTTATGGCCGCCGGCATGGGCAGCCGCTACGGCGGTCTGAAGCAGATCGACCCCGTGGGCAATCACGGTCAGCTGATTATCGACTATTCTATCTATGACGCCCGCCGCGCCGGTTTCGAAACCGTTGTCTTTGTCATCAAGCACGAGATCGAGGACACCTTCAAGGCCGCCATCGGCGACCGCCTGTCCAAGGTCATCGACGTGAAGTACGCCTATCAGGAGCTGACCGACCTGCCCGAGGGATACAGCGTTCCCGCCGGCCGTGCCAAGCCCTGGGGCACCGCCCACGCCATTCTGGCCGCCCGCAAGCTGGTGGACGGCCCCTTCGCCGTGGTCAACGCCGACGACTACTATGGTCCCGACGCCTTCAAGACCATCTATGACTATCTGAGCCAGCACCCCGACCGGCCCGGCTGCTATGAGTTCGCCATGGTGGGCTACCTGCTGGGCAACACCGTCACCGAAAACGGCCATGTGGCCCGGGGAATCTGCGTGGAGGACGAGGAGCACTTCCTCCAGACCGTCACCGAGCGCACCCACATTGAAAAGGACGGCGACAACGCGCGCTTTACCGAGGACGACGGCGCCACCTGGAGCGCTCTGCCCGGCGATTCCATCGTCTCCATGAACCTTTGGGGCCTGACGGACAGCTTCTTCACCGAGGCCTGGAACCGCTTCCCCGCTTTCCTGGACAAGACCCTGGCCGAGAACCCTCTGAAGGGCGAATATTTCCTCCCCAGCGTCATCAGCCAGCTGATCGAAGAGGGCAAGGCCCGTGCCAAGGTGCTGCGCAGCACCGACAAGTGGTACGGCGTCACCTATCAGGCGGACAAGCCCGTAGTGGTGGCCGCCATCGCCGAGAAAACCGCCGCCGGCATCTATCCCGACAATCTGTGGGAGGAGACCAAGTAATGTCTACTGCCGAAACCGTTTTGAACGAGGTTCTGGAGGCCTTTGACTTCGGGGCCCCTGTGGTCGGCGCCATGCGATTTGGCTGCGGCCACATCAACGACACCTTCTGCGTCCACACCCAGCCTGCCGACTATCCCTGCCGCACCTTCATTCTCCAGCGCATGAGCGCCGCCGCCTTCAAGCACCCTGACCAGTTGATGAGCAACATTATCGGCGTCACCGAGTATCTGGGCGAGCAGATCAAACAGGCCGGCGGCGACCGCTCCCGGGAGGCCATGGAGGTCATCCGGCCCCGCAACGGCGAGCCCTATTACACCGACAGCCAGGGCGGCGCCTGGCGCGTCTACCCCTTCATCACCGATATCTACTGCTATCAGACCGCTGACACCCCGGAGCTCTTTGCCGCCTCCGGCCGTGCCTTCGGCCGGTTCCAGAAGATGCTCAACGGCTATCCCGCCGAAACCCTCTACGAGACCATCCCCCACTTCCACGACACCGAGGACCGTCTGGCCAAGCTGAAGGCCGCCGTTGAGGCCGACTCCATGGGCCGTGTGAAGGACTGCGGTCCCGAGATCCAGTTCGTCATGGACCGCGAGGCCGACTGCTCCGTGGCGCTCCAGGCCTTGCGGGACGGCCGCCTGCCCCTGCGGGTGACCCACAACGACACCAAGCTGAATAACGTCCTCATCGACACCAAGACCGGCGAGGGCGTCTGCGTCATCGACCTGGACACCGTCATGCCCGGCCTGTCCATCAATGATTTCGGCGATTCCATCCGCTTCGGCGCCAACCACTGCGCCGAGGACGAGAAGGACCTGTCCAAGATGTACCTCGACCTGGAGCTGTTCGAGGTCTATACCAAGGCTTTCCTGGAGGGCGCCGAGGGCTCCCTCACCGACGCCGAACTGGAATATCTGCCCTGGGGCGCCAAGCTGATGACGCTGGAATGCGGCATCCGCTTCCTCACCGATTATCTGGAGGGCGACACCTATTTCCACATCCATCGTGAGGGCCAGAATCTGGACCGCTGCCGGACCCAGTTCAAGCTGGTGGCTGACATGGAAGCCCACTGGGACGAGATGCAGGCCGTGGTGAACAAGTTCCGCGGGTAATTTTCTTCCTTTCGTATCGAAAAGCCGTGAGCGATTCAAAAGACCGCTCACGGCTTTTTATTTTCGACGCAGGGATCTCGGTTGCCCAGCCTCTTTCTTGAAATCTATCTGCTTTAGAAATATAATGGATTGGAAGAAGTTCCCCATTGATGTTTCCCAGCGGATAGTTTCGCCCCTGCTCCGGTACGAAGCACAAACCAGGTTTCTTTTTGAGGTATGCCATGAACGTTTTATTCGACCATGAACGTCTGCTCCAGCTGATTACCAGTCTCTACACGTTGACTGGGATCCAAGCCAATATCTTCGATCTGAACGGCAAGGACATCTGCCTGACCTCACACCATGCTCCCTTCTGTGAACAGATCAACGCCTGTCCCGAGGGACATACCCGGTGCGAACGATGCGACGCCCAGGCAGTGGCGCGGTGTGCCGGCACTAACGGGTTCCACTTCTACCGCTGCCATGCGGGCATCTGCGAGGCAATTTTACCCATTCATATAGACGGCGTACCCATGGCCTATCTGGTATTCGGCCAGTTTTTAGATGACGCGCCCATGGAGGATCAGTGGACAAACACATCCAAGACTCTAGGCTGGTATCCGGGCGGAGCCGGCGCTCTGCGCGCCTCCTTTGAGAAGTTTCAGCAGTATTCCGACAAGGAGATCGCCGCCTATGCCGAAATTCTGGAGGCGCTTGCCGCCTACATCCAGCTGAAGGGCATGATCCTGACCACAGAGCGCACCAATCTGCAGAAGCTGGAGTTTTATTTGGACCAGCACTACATGGAAAAGCTCTCCCTGGCCACCATCTCCGAACAGCTGCACATCGGACGGACCAAGCTGTGCGCCCTGGCAAAAGAATTGTCCGGCGGCCGCACCCTCTCCTATCTGATCGCAGAGCGGCGCATCCGGGCCGCCAAGGTCCTCCTGCTTCAGAGCAACGCCCCTATCTCAGCAGTGGCGGAACAGGTCGGCGTCAGCGACTACAACTATTTTTCAAAGCTCTTTCGTTCGGTCACTGGCTCCACCCCCAGCGCCTTCCGCAAGGCGGGCCGCTCCGCCGCGGGCCCGGAAGAAGCTCCTCTTTGAGTGGCATATTTTTCATATTGTGTACGATTTTTCTATAATCTGTACTTTTTTCGCTATATATACACACAATAAACAAGTATAATAAGGAATAGAATAATGCTGTTTGTTTATTTCGCCAATTTTCATCCGGTGTGATAAGCCCTCGGGCATTCACAATAAATCTAAAAAGAGGAGATCGACCATGAAAAAGTTTCTTGCTATGTTGCTCGCGCTTTCCATGACCCTGGCTCTTGCCGCCTGCGGCAGCAAAGATCCCGCTCCCCAGCAGCCCTCTGGCAGCAGTTCCGCCTCCACCCCCGCCACCGCCGGAAAGGTGGAAGTGAACGTGATCGCCGCTCAGTATGGCTCCAAGACCGCCGACTGGTGGAAGGGCTTCGAGGAGAAGTTCGAGAAGGCCAATGAGAACATCGATCTGGTTGTTGACGTTGTTTCCTGGAACGACATCTACACCGTGGTCAACACCCGTCTGGCCAACAATCAGGCTCCCGACCTGCTGAACATCGACGTGTTCGCCGACTATCAGGCCGAGGATCTGCTGCTGCCCGCCGAGGATTGGGTGTCTGAGGAGACCTACGCCAAGTTCTATCCCCAGTTCCTGGAGCAGTCTGTCGTTGACGGCACTGTCTGGGCCGTTCCCGATCTGGCTTCTGCCCGCGCTATGTATTACAACTCTGACATTCTGGAAGCTGCCGGCTGCGAGGTTCCCACCACTTGGGCTGAGCTGAAGGACGTCTGCACCAAGATCAAGGCTTACGACCCCAGCATCTATCCTTGGGGCGTTGACATGACCACTGACGAGGGCCAGGCTTGCTTCGCTTACTACGCCTGGACCAACGGCGGCGGTTTCGTCGATGCTGACGGCAACTGGACCCTGAACTCCGCCGAGAACGTTGAGGCTGTGAACTACATCGTCGGTCTGGTCAAGGACGGTCTGACCAACACTGACCCCGCCACCGAGACCCGCTATGACCTGCAGGAGCTGTTCGCCGCCGGCAAGCTGGCCATGATGATCGGCCCCAACCAGATTTCTTCCTATGTTGCCAACTCCGCTGAGCCCATCAACTTCGGTATCGCTTCCATCCCCGCCAACGAGGGCAAGAGCACCTCTTCCGTTGGCGTTATGGACCGCTTCATGTGCTTCGACAACGACTACTCCGACGAGGAGCTGGCCGCTGTGACCGCCGTTATCGACGCTTTCTATGAGGATGAGAGCTACGCTGAGTGGGTCATCATGGAGGACTTCCTGCCCGCTACCTCCACCGGTGGCGCCATTATGGCCGCTGCCGATCCCGCTGCCGGCGCCTGGATTGATATCGTTGGTTCCGCCAACTTCTATCCTGCTGCCAAGGCTGAGTGGGCCGACGTGAAGCAGGGCGTCATCAACGTGCAGCAGAACGTGCTGCTGGGCGGCAATGCTCAGGAGCTGCTGGACGAGCTGCAGAACACCATCGCCGGCTGATTGTCTCCCGACATAAAATCAGCATAATCGCTAAGACATAACGATGGGCCGGGTCGCTTTGGCCCGGCCCATTTTGAATGCAGCCGCTTTCAAAGTGTGTCTGCTGTCCGATTCACATTTTGAAAACGGCTGCAAGCAGCATACTTGTACGATTCCCTGATCACATTACTTAGGGGGGTATACTTGTGAAAAAGACCCTGCGTAAAGCGGAACCTTATTTCTGGATCCTGCCCAGCGTCATTTTGATGTCTATCTTTATCATTGTCCCCATTGGTCAGGTCTTTCGCATGGCGTTCAGCAAGGTGACCAAGACCGGCAAGGTCAAAGAATTCATCGGATTTGGAAACTTCATGGACGTTGTTGGCAGCAAGGAATTCGGCATCGTGCTTCAGAACACCATCGTCTGGACCATCGTGGTCGTCGGGCTGTCCACCCTGCTGGGTTTCATGCTGGCTCTGCTGCTCAATAACGAGTTCAAGGGCCGCAAGATCGCCCGCGCCATCGTAGTGTTCCCCTGGGCCACCACTCTGGTCATTCAGGCCAGCGCCTGGAAGTTCATCATCAACACCGACTACGGCGCCCTGAACACCCTGTTAAAGACTCTGGGCATCATCAACCACAACATCAACTGGACTCCGACTCCGGAAGCGTTCTTCGCATGGGAGATCGCCTGCGGTATCTTTGTCACCATCCCCTTTGTCTGCTTCACCACGCTGTCCGGTCTGCAGTCCATTGACGCCTCTCTCTATGAGGCAGCCACCGTGGACGGCGCCAACTACTGGCAGAAGCTGTTCCAAATCACAATCCCTCTGGTCAAACCCAGCCTGACCGTCGCCACCGTGCTGAACATTATCTATGTGTTCAACTCCTTCCCCATCGTCTGGACCATCACCAAGGGCGACCCCGCAAGCCGCACCGACACACTGGTTACTTACCTGTACAAACTGGCCTTCTATAATGGCAAGCAGGGACAGGCCGCCGCCGTCTCGGTCATCGGCTTCCTCATCTTGTTGGTCTGCGCCAGCGTCTACATGGTCTACACTTTAAAGAAAGGAGACGACTGATTATGACGCTGAACAATAAGAAAATGCCGCTGGGCAAGGTCATCGCCCGACTGCTGCTCTACGTTGTGGTGTTTGACATCTGTATGCTGATCCTGTATCCCTACTTTGTCATGTTCTGCACCGCTCTGAAAAGCCGCACCGAGATCTTCTCCATGAACGGCACCATCCTCCCCATCAGCGCCATGTGGTCCAACTTTGTAGACATCTGGAAATTGGCTCCCATGGGCAGCTATATGCGCAACTCCATCATCATCGCCGGCGGCTCCACCCTGCTGGCCATGCTCTGTGGCATCCCCGCCGCTTATGCCCTCTCCCGTATGGAATTCAAGGGCCAGACCGCGTTCCTGGGCTTCATCATCGTCTCTCAGATGTTCGCCCCCGTGGTGCTGCTGATTGGTATCTATAAGGTCATCAGCGCAATGGGTCTGACCGACAATATTCTGGGTCTGGTGTTCATCAACGCCGCCTTCAATCAGGCCTTTACCATCTGGCTGCTGCGGGGCACGTTCATGAGCATCTCCTCCGATATGGAGCAGGCCGCCACCATTGACGGCTGCAACCGGATCCAGGCTATGATTCGGGTCCTTCTCCCCGTGGCAGCTCCCGGTATCGTCACCACCCTGATCTTCATCTTCATCAATGCCTGGAACGAGTATACTGTGGCTCTGTGTCTGATCTCCACCGAGGAACTGAAGCCGCTGACCGTCGGTATCAACATCTTCAATGGCTACAACATGATCGAGTGGCAGTACCTGTTCGCAGGCTCCATCTTCGCCATCATTCCCGTTGTCATCCTCTTTATGTCCATCGAAAAGCACCTGGTTTCCGGCCTTACCTCCGGCGGCGTCAAGGGTTAAATCCGATTTTCCCGCTGTACCCTAAAAATTAACGCGAAGGGCGTCCTCTCAACGATTCGAGAGGACGCCCTTTTTCTATACGACCGTATCTTGAGCCAAGTATTGTTTTTTCTTCAGGGAGATTATAAAATAAAGGGGGAGAAACCTCTCTTCACACCGGACACGGCAGTCCAACAACTGGGAGGCAATTTCATGAATACTGTGGTATATGAAAATTTAAAGGTAATTTGGGACTATATGCGCCTTAATATGACCGTGGAGCCAGGGGATTGCATCGTGGGCTTCGGCTGCTATAACGACGACATCGCCCTTCGGTGCGCCCAGCTTTACCGGGACGGCTACGCCCCCCGGGTCCTGTTTACCGGCGGCCTGGGCCGCAACACCCTGGGGCTCTGGACCCAGACAGAGGCGGAACGGTTCGCCGCCATCGCCATGGAGGCCGGCGTTCCCCGGGAGGACATCATCATCGAAAACCGCTCCACCAACTCCGCGGAAAATATCCTGTTTACCCACGCCAAGCTGGAGGAGGCGGGGCTGGACGCCGGACGGCTCATCTGTGTCCACAAGCCCTTTATGGAGCGGCGGCTGTACGCCGCCATGCAGGTCTACTGGCCGGAGGCCAAGGCTATCTACACCTCTCCCCAACTGACTCTGGAGGAGTACATCCGCAATTCCGTGGCCCAGGGACTCAGTGAAAAGACCGTGATCGACGTTATGGTGGGAGACTTCCAGCGCATGGACGTCTACGCCAAAAAGGGCTATCAGATCCCCCAGGACATCCCCGCCCAGGCCTGGGAGGCTTTCCACGCGCTGGTCTCTCTGGGCTATACCGGCGAGCTGGTGGAGGCGTGACCAAGCGGTTTATACTTTACACGGAACAGTCCCTATCCACGTTCCGCCTGCCGCACACGCAGCTATATGAATTCAAAAAATCGCACAAAGATCCGCCCCTGTCTGTCACAGGGGCGGATCTTTTACTGCTTCGTGACCCGGGCGGTGTTTTTCAGCTTGCCCAGGTCCCGGTTTCTTCCGTTGTAGTCGGCCACCAGCCGGGCAATCTCCCCTCTGGTCTGCTCCACCTCCGCCTTGAAGGCCCGGGCGGACAGGCGCAGCGCTCCATGACCCAGGATGATCATTTGCTCCAGGCCGTCGGAGGTGGCCACCCGGACCCGGTTGTCCCGGCTCAGGTCATAGGTAGCCTTCTCGATGTAAGAGTCGGCGGTCTCCGCCTCCTTGGTGTACACCACGTAGATGCCGTTCTTCTTCTCCACCGACCCCGGATTGCCTTTCACCTTGTAGGCGTCAAAAACCAGAATGACCACGCACTTCCGAAATCCCTGGTAATTGGACAAAATATCCTCCAGCATGGCCCGGGCGGCGGCCACATCGGTCCAGGCCAACTCCTTCAGCTCCTCCCAGGCGAAGATGATGTTGTAGCCGTCCACCAGCAGATATTCCGGGCCGGTCTTTTGCTCCCGAATGGTGTAGCTGTCGCTCAGACTGGTGCGGGCCGGCTTCTTCTGGGGCTGGAAGTCCTGGCGTTCCACCTTGCCGTAGGTCCGCTCAAAGACAGCCTGGAGCTCCTTGTCCTGCTCCAGAGAACCGCCCCGGTACTCCCGCCGCCCTCCGGCGGGACTGGTAGGTTCCAGCTCCTCCTCCCCCAGACGCAGGCCGCTGTCCACATGCATGTACTGCCGCACCTGGTCCCACTTCACGTTGAAGCCGCCCCCGTGGGCGCAGAACACAGAATCCGCGGGGTTGTCCACGTCCCGCTCCGGGTCGTAGCCGATGGCGGCAGCGGCCGCCTCCTGGTCGCGGCAGGGCTCATAGCCCCGCAGCGCGCAGGACAGCCGCCCCATCCCCCGGGTATAGGCGGTGACCTCCTGCCAGTAGTCCCGCAGGCCGGCCACTGGGGCCCGCCCCGTCAGAACGGACAGCTCTCCCTGGGTCTCCGGGCCCTCCACCTCGCCGCCCATGGTCTGAATGTCGGTCATGGCCCGGCCCACGCAGTCAGGGGGCAGCTCCAAGGTGAAGTCGTAAAAGGGCTCCAGCAGGACGGACCGGGCCTGCATCAGGCCCTGGCGCACCGCCCGGTAGGTGGCCTGGCGGAAGTCGCCCCCCTCGGTGTGCTTCAGGTGGGCTTTTCCCGCCACCAGGGTGATCTTCATATCCGTAATAGGAGAGCCGGTTAGGACCCCGGGGTGGTCCCGCTCCAGCAGGTGGGTCAAAATAAGCCGCTGCCAGTTCAGATCCAGCTGGTCGGTGGAGCATGCCGAGGCCACCCGCAGGCCGCTGCCCCGCTCCCCCGGCTCCAGAAGCAGATGGACCTCCGCATAGTGACGCAAGGGCTCAAAGTGCCCCACTCCCTCCACCGCCTCGGCGATGGTCTCCTTATAGACGATGCTCCCCGTCCCAAACTCCACATCCAGACCAAAGCGGTCGGCGATAAGCCGTCTGAGAATTTCAAGCTGGACCTGGCCCATGAGCTGGACGTGGATCTCCTTCCACCGGGGGTCCCACAGCACCCGCAGCATGGGGTCCTCCTCCTCCAGCTGGCGCAGCTTGGGCAGCACGGTGTGGGGGTCCGCCCCTTGGGGCAGGATCAGCTGGTAGTTGAGTACAGGCTCCAGCACCGGCCCCTTGGCCTCCGCCTCCCCGCCCAGACCCTGGCCGGGCCGGGTGTGGGTCAGTCCGGTGACCGCCACCACCATTCCTACCTCCGCCTGGTCCAGGGGACGGAATTTCGTCCCGGAATAGAGCCGCAGTTGGTCCGCCTTCTCCTCCCAAGCGCCCTCCCCCAGTCCGCCGGTGAGGACCGTCTTCGCCTTCAGAACTCCGCCGGTGATCTTCATCCAGGTCAGCCGGGCATTCTGGCTGTCCCGGGATATCTTAAAGACCCGGGCCCCAAATTCTCCGGGATACTCCGGCTGGCGGGTGTAGGTCTCCAGTCCCTTCAGGAACTCCGCCACCCCATCCAGCTTCAGAGCGGAGCCGAACCAGCATGGGAACACCTTCCGTGCCCGAATCAGGCTGGCGGTCATCTCCTCCGGCACGGTCCCCGTGTCCAGAAAGCGCTCCAGGGCCTCCTCGCTCTCCATGGCGACTCCCTCGTCCCGGACCTCCGGGCCGCCGCCAAAGTCCACGCAGCCCCCGTCCAGTTGGCTCCGGAACTGCTCCAGCAGTCCCTCCCGGTCCGCCCCCGCCAGGTCCATCTTGTTGATGAACAAAAACGTGGGGACCCGGTACCGCGCCAGCAGCCGCCACAGGGTCCTGGTGTGGCTCTGGACCCCGTCGGTGCCGCTGATGACCAGAATGGCGTAGTCCAGCACCTGAAGCGTCCGCTCCATTTCGGCGGAAAAATCCACATGGCCGGGGGTGTCCAACAGGGTGATCTCCGTCTCTCCCAGGGTCAGCAGGGCCTGCTTGGAGAAGATGGTGATGCCCCGTTCCCGCTCCAGGACATCAGTGTCCAGAAAGGCGTCCCCATGGTCCACCCGGCCCAGCCTCCGCAGGGCACCGCTCTCGTATAACAGCCCCTCGGACAGGGTGGTCTTCCCCGCGTCCACATGGGCCATAACACCGATACAAATTCGTCTCATATCTCAAAAATCACTTTCATACTGTTAAGCTTCGAGAAATTTTAAATGTGAATCCTCTCCCGCAGCTGTCATCATATCACAGCAGCCGGGGATATGGACAACCGCAGGTGGAAATCGTTTCTTCACTTTCTCCGGTCTTTCTTTATTATGGCAGGTTTTCTTCCATTCTTCAACGTTTATCTTCCGGTCCGTCATTTTCCCGGTCACGTCAGCAGAAAAGCGCCTGGAATCATAGATTCCAGGCGCTTTTGGCCGGCAGGATGGGCCCGCGACATATTTGGAAGCTCAATTCTTCGTGGCCACAATGATCCGGATGCGTCCCCCGGCGGAATAGCCCAGGTTATCATACCATCCCGTCAGGGTATATTCAGAGGCGTTGATCTCCGACAGAGTGGTCGCGTAGTAATCCCGGGCGCCGGTGGTATCCCGCAGCAGGACCTGCACCCCCTCATCCAGGGCATATTGCTTGTTCCCGGACACGGCATACAGGTCACTCAGGGCGTCAATGCTGACCGCCGTGAGCTGGCGGATACTGTTCAGACTGCCGTCCTCATAGAGCAGCGCCGCTCCGCCGGTGCTGACGCCGTATGCTCTTCCGCTGCTGCTGATGCTGTAAGTCGTCCCGTTCCGGATATATTGGTAGCTTCCGGAAGCGTTCATATCTTCAAAGTCATTTTCCACCTTGGTCAAGTAGACATAGGGGTTGATATCGCCCGTGGCCTCGTTGAGTACCAGACGATTGATGTCGCCGTTGGAGTCCAGGGTATAGTACCGCACATCGCCGGCAGTCAGCGTTGCCCCGGCCAGACGGGAGGGGTAGACGCGCACGTAGCCGCCGCTGCCGTCGGTATCCAGGATCTCCACCCCGGGTGCGAGATCATACCCGGCAAACCGGGTGCCGTCGGCATTGACTGTGCCCGACAGGCTTTTGCCGGAAATGCCCTTGACGGTCGTATCCCCTTGGGCAACCGAGACACTCACCAGCCGTCCGGCGGCCAGTTCGCTGCCGCTGTGATAGAAGGTTCGGACGGTGCCGTCCGTGCAGGCCACCTGGGTCACTACCTGGACGCTGGCGGCAGCGGAGGAGGTGGTGGACGAGGAGGACGCCGCCTTGGCGCTGGACACCACCACGCCATAGTAGACTGATTCGCTGTCCTGGGGGGAGATCACGTCCACAATATCGCCGTTCATGCCCAGCAGCACGGTGACCAGATCGCCCGGGGCAAACTCGCCTTGACTGGACAGCTTATAGGCGGCGGTGGAAGTGGCCACCGGGTAGGTGACCCCGGCCACAGTGGCGGAGGTGGGGGAGGTTTTGCTGGGAGACAGGCTAGTGAGGGTGCCGGTCACCCGGTCGCTGTATACCCAAACGGTACGCAGGTTGGAGTTATAGTAGTAGACGTCGCACTGCTTGACGGCGGACAGGTCGGAGGCGGCGCCGTTCCGGTAGACGGCGATGCCGGAGGCGGGGAAGGGCACCGTTACCCCGCCGTCGGTGGCGGCCACATAGGGTCCCTTGGTGTTGCTGTTCACCAAGGCGGAATAGTCCACCTCGCCGTTGGTGACGGTATAACCCAGAGTGGCGCCGTAAACCGCGCCGCTGCTGGTGTCGCTGACCAGCAGGTTGTAGAAGAGTGTGACACAGTCCCGGCGCATCAAGGTCTGGCCCTGGGAAGCGGTCACATCGTCCAGCAGGCCGATGGCGCCGGCTTTAGACAGCTGGGCGGAGGGGAAGGAGCCAGCCAGGCTGCCCGAGTCATAGCCCAGCAGCCGCAGCAGGGCGGTGCAGGCCTCCTCCAGGGTGATGGTGTTCTCCGGACGGAAGGTGCCGTCCACATAGCCGCACATCCAATTCTCCTCCACCGCCAGCTTGATGTACCCGCCGGCCCAGTGGCCGCTCTTCACGTCTTTGAACAGGGAGACGCCGGAGCCCACGCCGATGGTATCCTGATAGCTGGAGGCGGCCGTCATCATGGTAACGAATTCCGCGCGGGTGACGGAAGCATTCAACTTCATATCGCCTTGGTCATCCCCCACCATGATGTCCAGGGCCCGGATGGTCTCCAGGGTGGTGGACTGGTCCACGGCGGAAGCCGTTCCCACACATCCCAGGGTCAACACCAGAGACAGCGCGGCGGCCAGGGCGGTCAAGCGATGTTTCATATCTCATCTACTCCTTTTTCAACTCAAATCAGGGCTCAGTCATAGCGCAGCGCGTCGATTGGGTTCAGCTTTGCCGCCTTTTTGGCGGGAAGGTAGCCGAATAGTACGCCGATGCCCACCGAGATGCCGAAAGCCAGCAGGACCGCACCCAGGGTAGGGGCCACGGTCAGCGTAGTCTCCATGGCTCTGGTGATGACCACGGAGGCCGCGGAGGACAGAATATACCCCAGCAGGATTCCGATGACCCCGCCCAGAGCGCTGGTGGCCGCCGCCTCGATGACGAACTGCTGCATGATGTAGCGTTCCTTGGCCCCCAGGGACTTTCGAATGCCGATCTCCCGCGTGCGCTCGGTGACGGACACCAGCATAATGTTCATAATGCCGATACCGCCCACCACCAGGGAGATGGCGGCGATGCCAGCCAGCACACAGACCAGAATGTTTATCATACTGGTCATGGTCTCCAGCATCTGGGCCATGCTGGTAACGGTGTAGAAGTCGTCGCTTTCAAAAAAGCTGTAGAGCGCGTTTTCCAGCGCCGTCTTGCTCTCATTCAAGGTGTCTTCACTTCTGACGGTGACCACGAAGGAAGAGATCTGCCCGGACAGGCGGGACGCGGTGGAATAGGGCAAAAAGAGGCAGTCGTCTGCGCCGCCTTCCTCCAGCGACTCGCTCTGCTGCTCGATGACCCCCACGATGGTCAGGCTGGTGCCCCCTACCCGAAGGGTCTGGCCTACGGCGCTGCCGCCGTAATACGCCTGGTCCACATAAGCGCCCACCACACACACGCGGCTGCGCTGGAGGATATCGCTGTATTGGAGGTTTCGGCCCTTGGAGATGGTGTAATTTTTAATGGCGAGGTAATCCTCGCTGACGCCGGAAACTGAGGTGCTGGTGGTGTCCGAGCCGATCTTGACCGATCCCATCATACCGGCGGTGGGGGAACACAGATCCAGGTATTGGCTGTTTTCTTCCACGATGCCGTACATGTCCTCCACGTCTATGGTGCGGGTGGCTCCCCGGGACATGACCGAAACCGTGAGGGTGTCGGTGCCAAGGTCGGAAAAGCTATCGGTAACGTAGCCTTCCAGGCCGTTGCCCAGACCCACAATGATGATAACGGCGGCCACGCCGATGATGATGCCCAGCATAGTCAGCAGGGTCCTGGTTTTGCTGGACACAATATTTTTCAGGGCCAGCTCCAGAGATTCCAGAATGCTCACAGGGCCGCGCCTCCCTTCGCTCTCGCCGCCCGGGGGATAACCACCGCCTCCGGTGCGTCGGAGGGACCGTCATAGACCACCCTGCCGTCCTCCAGACGGATGATCCGCTGTGCCTGGACGGCGATGGAGTTGTCATGGGTGATCAGAACCACGGTGTTTCCGGCGGCGTGGAGGTCCTGGAGCAGGGCGAGGACCTCCCGTCCGGTCCTGGAGTCCAGCGCACCGGTGGGCTCATCAGCCAGAATGACCGCCGGCCGCCCCACCAGCGCCCGGGCGATGGACGCCCGCTGCTGCTGGCCGCCGGACAATTGATTGGGACGGTGCTTCCACTTGTCCTCCAGCCCCACCCGCTCCAGGGATTCCATGGCGCGGCGGCGGCGCTCCGCCTTGCCCACGCCGGCGTACATCAGAGGGACCTCCACGTTTTCCAGCAAATTCAGCTTGGGCAGCAGATTGTACTGCTGAAAAATAAAGCCCAGCAGCTCATTTCGGATCTCCGCCAATTTGTTTTTATTCATCTGGCCCACATCCCGGCCGTCCAGGAGATAGGTGCCCTCCGAAGGGACGTCCAGGCAGCCGATAATATTCATACAGGTGGATTTTCCCGAGCCCGAAGAGCCCACGATGGCCACAAATTCCCCTTTTGAAATCTGAAACGAGATATGGTCGGCGGCCGTCACGGTGGAATCTCCCATGTGGTAATATTTGCAGACCTGTTGAAATTCGATCAGCGCTCTCATCTCAGAATCCTCCCCGGCCGCCGCCCGGTCCGTTCCCGCCGGGGCCTGCGCTGGGCATACCGCCGCCCATGTTTGCGCCGGGCATGCCGCCCATCATTCCCATTTCAAACTCTCTGCTGGAGGAACCGGTCTGAATGTAGACCACGGTGTCCCCCTCCTGCAGGCCCGAGGTGACTTCCAGATAGCTGTCATTGCCTGTTCCTGTTGTGATCCGGACGGAGACATAGCCGTTTTCATCGGCCTCGCCGCCGGCGGCGCTGGGCGAGTCGGCCGTGACCAGTACCGTGTTGCCCCGCTGGAGGGCGGCGGAGGGGATGGCCAGCACGCCGCTGGCGCTATCCAGCACAATGGTGGCGTCCACATTCATACCGGGCAGAAGGCCATCAGTCTCGTCAATGCGGATGGTGACAGGGTAGGTGGTGACGCCATTGGAGTAGGTACCGGCTACGCTGACCTTGGTGACCACCCCCTCATAGGTCTTGCCATCCACTGCGTCGGCGGTAATGGAGACGGTCTGGCCCGCCCGGATGTCGGAGATGTCCAGTTCGTCCACGCTCAGCGTCATGGTGAGATAACTCAGGTCATAGATGGTACACAGCACCTGGTTGGACTCGGAGATCTCACCGGCGTTATAGTTCTTGTCGATGATGGTGCCCTTGATGGGGGCGGTGATGGTGTAATCGTCCAGCTGGTCATAGCGGTTCTCCAGAGAGATCTCCGCGTTGCGAAGGGAGTCGGCTGCGTTCTGTACCGAGTCGTCCACGGTGTCGCTGGTCAGCACCACCAAGGTCTGGTTTTTGGACACCCGGTCGCCCTCGGATACCAGGACGCTGCTGACCTCGCCGGAAACCTTGGCGGTGACGGTTTTCTCCTGGCTGTATGTAAAGGTGCCGCTGCTGACGCTGGTGACGGCGCCTACGGCGGCGCTTGCACTCTGGCTGGTGGACAGGCCGCCGGGATTGCTCACATCAATGGTGACGGTCCGGACCATCACGTTGCCAGTGAGGATGACGGTATTGCCGCTGACTTTGGAAATGGTACCGGGGAGGGTCTCAAAGGTGCTGTCCAGAGTCACGTCGGCGCCTTGACCCACATAGAAGCCTTCTGCCTCGTCGGCAGGGAAATCGACCTCCAGGCTCATGGTATCGGAGTCCCGGATGGTGGCGATGGTCTGTCCCGCATTGACTTCATCCCCTACCTCCACGTCCAGGGTATACACCCGTCCGGCCGCGGCGGCAGCAATATTCAGATCCTCCTGGTTCTCCAACTGCCGCTGATAACTGCGCTGGGCCTGCTGCAGAGAGATCTCAGACTGCTCCAGAGAATTGGCCGCGTCGGAGGAATCGAGGGTATACAGCACAGCGCCCGCCTCCACCTCGTCCCCCTCCTCAAAGTCGGCGGTGAGGATGGTGTCCTCCAACAGGGTTGTCACGGAATAGGAATCGGCGGCTTCCAGCGTGCCGCTCCCGGTGATCGACGAGGTGATGTCCCGCCGCTCCACGGCGGCAGTGGTATAAGAGAGGTCAGCCGCCGGGGCCGCGCCCCCTCTTCCGCCCAGGAAGTGGACTCCTGCGCCAACCACAAGGGCGCAGACCACCACCAGCGCAACGATCCGCTTTTTGCCCAGACGCTTGCGGGAAGCCTTGCCCTTTCCCCCCTCGCCCTGGGAGGCGTTAGTTTCCTCCTGTGGAGCGGATGACTTCTTCAATAATGGCAGGTTCATGGGAAAACCGTCCTTTCCATGTAAGGTAGTTCCATTGACGGTCTCCATTGTATGCGCGAAATTTAAACAGCCGGGGGCAGAAAACGAAATTTTTTCTAAACAGAATCCAAATATTTTATGCCGCCTATTGGGGGGATCCCATTGGACAGCAGCAAAGGCGGGGATTTCTCCCCGCCTTTGCTGAGCGATATACCCTATGATACGTCGCCGTGTCGTCATCATGACGGCCTGCGTCCCTAACCGTTCAGCCGGTAGCCCGCCCCCCACACAGTCTCAATGATTTTTGGATGGTTGGGGTCATCCTCAATCTTGTCACGAACCCGTCCGATGTGAACGGTGACGGTAGCGCTGTCCCCTACATAATTATAACCCCAGATAGTCTCGAACAGCCGGTCCTTGGAAAAAACAATGTTGGGGTGCGACGCCAGAAATTTCAGCAGTTCAAATTCGCGGTTTGGCATTTTGATTTCCTTGCCGCCTTTATAAACTTTCCAGCTCTGGGGGTAGATCTCCAGATCTGCCACCGCAATGACCTTGTCCCTGGCCTGAAGGACCTCGGGCCTGGTCAGCCGCTCATAACGGCTGAGATGGGATTTGACCCGAGCCACCAATTCAGCAGGGTCAAAGGGTTTGGGGATATAGTCGTCCGCCCCGAGGCCCAAGCCCCGGATCTTATCCACCGACTCCGACCGGGCAGTGACCATCAGGATGGGCACGTCGATCCGGTCCCGAATGAGCCGGCAGATGTCGTATCCGTTGCAGCCGGGCAGCATCAGGTCCAACAGGATCAGATCGTACCCGCCGTTGACGGCCTCACCCACCGCGGTCTGGCCGTTATCCACCAGAACAGTCTCGAACCCCTCGATCTCCAGATAGTCCCGCTCCAGCATGGCGATCTCCCGGTCGTCCTCTACAATCAGAATTTTGCTCATCTTTATCCTCCATGTACCTCTTCCGCCTGGTACTTCTCAATACAATTTTCCGGATATGGCGTACCTGCCATGATCCGCAGCCGCTGTACAGATGTGCAGTCTCAGATGACCGTATCACTTTCCGCGCCGCCGCCCTCTCGTCTGGGCAGGGCGATCTCAAAGACCAGTCCGTGGTCGTTCTTTGCCCGGATGGTCCCCCCGTGGGCCTCCACGATATATTTCACGATATACAGCCCAAGGCCGCTGCCCTCGCCGCCCCGGCTACTTCTGGATTGATCTCCCCGCCAGAACTGCTCAAAGAGGTGGGTGAGCTGTTCCTCCGGTACACCCTGGCCATTATCGGCAAAGCGGAGGCATTCCCACTCCCCCTGCCGCCAGAGCGTCAGGGTCAACACCAGGGGCTGGACCCCCGCGTAGCCCAGGGCGTTCTCCTTCAAATTGGTCAGCACACGGTACATCTGCTCCTCATCCAGTTGGACCGGACGGCGGACCGGCACTTGCTGTAGGACTACCTGGCCCCCGAAATGCCCCAGCTCCTCCCGGGCCCCATCGGCAAACCGCTGCACAAAATTGCCCAGGTCCGCTGGCACCAGGAAAAGAGGCAGATTGCCTGTCTCCAGCTTGGAGAAATAAAACAGCCGTTGAAGCAGCCGGTCCATGTCGCAGGATTTCCGGTAGGCAATATCCAAATACTGGGACTGCTTTTCGGGGGTGTTGGCTACTCCGTCCCGCAGCCCCTTTATATAGCCCTTCACCGAGGTAAGCGGGGTTCGCAGATCGTGGGAAATGCCGGCCACAAGGTCGGTCCGCGCCTGTTCGTAGGCAGCATTCTTCTCCCGCTCCTGGAGCAGATGCTTTTGCATGTGGTCGAAGGCGGCGCATACAGAAGAAAACTCGTCCTGCCCCTTGTAGTCCACGGGCGTGGACAGGTCCCCCTCCTCCACCCGCTTGGCCGCGTCAGTCAGGGCATTGATCGGGCGCATGATCTGCTTGATCTGTTGGCGGGAAAACAGCAGACTGAGCAGGACGATGATGCCAATGGCAGTCACGCCGCTCACCAGCAGCGAGATCATGGTGGCCTCAGAACGCATTCTCTGCCTCCCAAACATTTCCGGCATCTGCGGCAGCGGCATGGCCACTATGGTATACTCTCCGCTGCGCCGTCCAACCATCAGGGTTCCTTCGTTCTGTATAGTCAGCGTTCCATCCTCCGGCCAGGAGGCGGCATCTGAAGTCCTCTGGTACAGCGCGTCCTGAAATTGGTTCAGGGAGGAATACACCGGCTGGTGCTCCTGCTCAACGACCAATCGGTAGTTCATCTCATGCAGCTGTCGATCCAGCTGAAGCCAGTCCCGGTCCAGTTCCGTCCAGTTGTTCAACAGCCCCTGGACCATGGCCAACCGGTCATCCGCCGCCGGACTCTCCTGCTGCCGATAAAAATCGGAGATCCAGTGAACCGTCCCCCAATTGACCACAAGCATGATAATCAACGCAGCTATCACCGACAACGTATTATAGAAAAAAATTCGTTGTTTGATTCGCAAGCCTATCACCCCTATAATATATTTTACATCAAAAATATAAACAGGTCCGAATGAATTGCTAAACTTTTCTTAAACAATCGCTGAACCTTTTGAAATAGGCGCTCACTTATTTTCTGTAAGTCTCTTCTATAAACGTAGAAATATATCTTCACCCCTATCTTTCCAAAACAAAAAAGTCTAAAAAAACACCGTGTATCAGTTGCCTTCCAATTGGCCTGATACACGGTATTTATGTAGCGGAGTAATCGAGGGATTATATGAACAAGAGCCAGACAAACTGCAGGTGTCGGTCTGGCTCTCTTTTGTAACATCACAACATGATAGATGCTTCCATTCTCAGGGCTGCACCCAAAACCAAATCGAAGCCCAGCGAACGGGTTCGATTTGGAACGGAGGAGCAGCGGCAGGCGCGCGCTCTGACTTTTGTAAAAAAGTCGGAGCAAGCGATATAACGCTTGCTCCGACGTGGTGGAGGCGGGGAGAGTTGAACTCCCGTCCGAAAACGCATCCACAAGAACTTCTCCGGGCGCAGACGGTTATTGCGGGAGTCTTGCTCTCCCCGTTCCCCTCACCCCGGGCAAGCCGTCACGCCCGGGGATCAGGTGAGCTTCATGATGCATGGCACGCGCAAAGCTTAGCGTACTCACGTCCGCCACTAAACGACGCCTGATCCGGGCTCGTGGCCCTTCCCGGTCAGACGGCCGCCTTTAATTAGGCAGCGTAAGCGTATTCGTTGTTGTTCTTTAATTTATAAAGAAGCCCGTTTTAAGGTGGCCAGGCGCCACCGCCCGCTATTCCTGATTCAACGTCCCCGTCGAAACCGGTACGCCCCCTCGTCGTCGACGCAAGCTTCGTATCGTTCGCTTTCACGCAAGCGTAAAAGCTCATTCACTTCGCTGCGTCTCCTCTCCAAATCGGACCCGCTGACGCCGGGCTCCGATTTGGGCCGCCTGCGGCGGAAAACGCGCCTCAGGCGGCCGAGGAGAAAATTCCACAACAAAACGCTTTTATTGTAACCGGACGAGCCGGAATCACACCTTTTCAGGCTCGGGATACTCCACGCCGAAGGTGTCCACGGTGACCTTCTTCATCCGCTGGTCCTCACGGGGGCGGTCGTTCCAGTCGGTCTTGGCGGAGACGATGGCGTCGGCTACCTCCATACCCTCAATGACCTTGCCGAAAGCGGCGTACTGGCCATCCAGGTGAGGGGCCTTCTCCACCATGATGAAAAACTGGCTGCCGGCGGAGTTGGGATTCATGGCACGGGCCATGGACAGCACGCCCCGGTCATGGGCCAGGTCGTTATGAAAGCCGTTCCCGGTGAATTCGCCCTTGATGGAGTAGCCGGGGCCACCCATACCGGTGCCCTGGGGGCAGCCGCCCTGGATCATGAAACCGGGGATACAGCGGTGGAAGATCAGGCCGTCATAAAACCCCTTGTTCACCAGGCTGATAAAGTTGTTGACGCTGTTGGGGGCCACCTCGGGATACAGCTCAGCCTTGATGACGCCGCCGTTCTCCATCTCAAAGGTAACGATAGGATTGGACATGATATTTGACTCCTTTTCTGTCTTCTGATCGGCACAGTATGCTCTGCCGCATATTCCGTTATCGGTTCCGGGTTTTCATGACCCGGTCCATCTCCCGCTTGGCGTCCTTTCGGGCGGCCGACTCCCGCTTGTCATAGAGCTTCTTGCCCTTGGCCAGACCGACCTCCAGCTTGACCCGGGGACCCTTGAAGTAGACGGCCAGCGGGATCAGGGAGTAGCCGTCCTGCTTGATCCGGCCGAAGAGCCGCATGATCTCCCGCTTGTGCATCAGCAGCCGGCGGGGACGGCGGGGGTCCTTGTTAAAAATATTTCCCTTCTCGTAGGGGCTGATGTGCATCCCCAGGACCGACATCTGCCCTTCCTTGATGATACAGAAGGAATCCTTCAGATTCACGTTGCCCAGACGGATGGACTTGACCTCGGTGCCTGCCAGTTCGATGCCGGCCTCGTATTTTTCCTCGATAAAATAATCGTGGTAGGCTTTGCTGTTTTTTGCCATCACCTTGACCGCCTCGCCCATGGCCGACACCTCCTTCCCTGGGAACGTGGTATGTTAATGTATCATATTTAATGAAAAAAAGCAAGGGGAAATAAGCGGAAGTATCCCCCGGAGGGCGCTGATCCGGGCCAGCGCCCTTTGTCCCGGCTTACAATGCGCAGTTGGCGCAGGGCTCCTCCACGGTAACGGTGTATTTTTCCAACAGGGACACCGGATGGTAGGACAGCTTGCTGGTACGCAGGCCCGGGTCTCCGGCATCGTCCTCCCGGTTAATGAAATGGACGCCCTCATGGGCAAACTGCTGGGCAAACTGGGCCACCAGCATCTGGTAGCAGCCCTCATAATCCCGGTCCGCCTTCTCAATGTGGGTGAACAGGGTATCTCCCAGCACCTCTCCCAGGGAAAAGCCGGCGATCTCGCCCTCCACCAGAAGCATTCCGCCCAGCAGGTCATAGAGGCTGAAGTTGTCCAGCACCTCGTGGGTCTTGGCGATATCCTCATGGAAAGAGGCCGCCGACTTGTCCCAGCGGCTGGCGTACCGGTCCAGGAATGCCTTGACCGCCGGGATGTCCCCGGCCCCTATGGGGCGGAAGGTCCAGTTTCCATAGGTCTTTAGGAATTTATTCACATGGTTGCGCTGGCCGCTGAGCTTTTTGCCCCGAAAATATTTCAGATCCTCCGCCCGGTACAGGTAGTCAAAGCTGTCCCGGGCCGCGATGGCGGCGCTGTTGGGGAAAAATTGCTGAAGCCGCTCCAGCTCATCCTTGGGGACAGGGTAAAAGGAGATGGGCATGTTCCGGCGGCAGCAGTAGTCGGCGATCTGGCGGTAGTGCTCCGGCCGTCCGCCCCCCAGGGGCAGCGTAAAGGTATTCCCAAGGTCGGGGTAGAACACTTTAAAGTAGAGGGAGCCGTCGTAGATGGCCCACTCGGTCTGATACATATCGCGCCAGATAAAGACGGTGCCGGGGGTCGTGTCGCAGATCCGGCTGCCGCTGTAGCCAAAAAACCGGCGCAGTTTGGGCAGGTCTTCCAGCTGAAGGGGTTGGAAATCAAGCATATATTCAAATCCTTGCGTTTATTTTTCTGTGGTCCTTTCCATTATACCCGACAGCCGGCCGTAATACCAGCCTGTGACGCCCTCTTTTTTGCACAAAATGCCTTGCCGCGTGGCGGCCACCACAGTCAGCCGGTCGCCCGGAGTCACGGGCAGGGCGTAGTCGGTGGAGTCTTCGCACCACAGGCCGTTTGGGCCACGTCGGAGGTAGCGGTTCAGGATAGGCAGGACCCGTCCGGTCTCCCGGTGGCGGCACAGGGAGGTCTCCTCCCCCTCCTCCAGCAGATCCAGGGCGCTGCGGCCCCAACGGATGTTGACGGAGTCCGCCGAGGCCTCCTGACGGTCCAGGGCCACGGCGGTGGGCAGGCCGTCCCAGGCAGTCCAAGACAGCTGGTCGGAGTCCTCCGAGGGAAGGATCAGGGCGTTGAGTTGGCCGTCGATCTTGAGCACACAGCCCCCGTCGATGGAAGCGATCTTCCGGTCGGGCAGGATGATGGGGGCGGCGGAGGGTATTTGGGGATCGTACAGGGTGACGGGCCAATGGCCTACCACGACCCATTTGGAGAAGGAGCGGCCCTGGTCCAGAAAGTCGTCGTTTTTCATGCAGCGCCAGCGGTCCAGTTCCTCCATCCCTTCCAGGGAGGGGACGCCGCCGTGGACAAAGACCAGGTGTTCTGTCTCCAGAATGGTGGGCAGGGACTTCAGCCAGGCCCAGATCTCCGGATAGGCGGCCCGCAGGTCGGCCCGGAGCCGGGGCAGGTCCTCCAGCTGCTCAAAGCCCCCCTCCCGGGCCAACTGCCGCAGGGTGGATTCCGGGTGCTGGGGGAGGTAGACGGAGAAAAAGCGCTGGTCCAGGGCGTCCGTCTCAAAGAACCGGAGGACCAGACCGTCGCAGTTGCCGCACAGGGGATAGACAGTGTGGGTCCGGCACAGCTCCATCAGATGGCGCAGCAGGGCCAGACTGTTCCGGCCCTTTTCCAGCATATCCCCCACCAGCACCAGAATGTCGTCAGGGGTCAGCCTGATCTGCTCCATCAGTGCCCGGAAGAAAGGCAGATTGCCATGGATGTCGCTGACGGCGATGATCCGATGGCCGGTTGGGAAATTGGGACGGACCACAGCGGCGCGTTCCATGGCAATACACTCCTTTCCTGATTTGATGGGCATGGATCAGCCCAGCTTGGCCTCCAGGGCCACCCAGCCGTTTTTCTCCCGCTTCCGCGTGATGGAAAGGCCGTTTTTCTTCAGTGCGGCCTCCACCTCATGGGCACGGGTGTCGATGATGCCGGAGCACAGGAACACCCCGTCCTCCGCCAGCATCTGGGGAACCCGGGCGGACAGAGGGATGATAACGTCGGCCACGATGTTGGCCAGCACCAGATGGTATTTCTCCTGGGCCAGCTCAGCGGCCAGAGCGGCGTCGGAGATCACGTCGCCGGCCCGGACGGTATACCGGTCCCGGCCGATGCCGTTGAGGGCGGCGTTCTCATAGGCCACGTCCACCGCCTTGGGGTCGATGTCCACCGCCACGGCAGTGCTGGCCCCCAGACACAAAGCGGCAATGGACAAAATGCCGCTGCCGCAGCCCAGGTCCAGGACAGGCCGGCCGGGGACGGTGTGCTCCTCCACTCCCTCCAGACACAGCTGGGTGGAGGCGTGGGAGCCGGTGCCGAAGGTGAGGCCGGGGTTCAGATACAGGGGGCTGCGGCCCTGGGGAACGGGTTCCTCCCGCTCCCATTCGGGGACCACATAGAGCCGCTGACCGATGGTCAGAGGCTTGTAGTACTTCTGCCAGCTGTAGGCCCAGTCGTTGTCAGCCAAAGGTGTTACAGTATATTCCCAGCCCAGGCCCCGGGTGTACCGCTCCAGCTGGGCCCGGCCGTCCTCGTCATCGGTGACGTAGAACTTGACCCGGGTGATCCCCTTCATCCGGTCCAGCAGCTCCTGGTCCACATAGTCCCAGTGCTGCCGGTTCTGCTCCAGGAACCGGAGGAAATCCCCCTCGTCCTCAATGACCAGTCCGTCCATGCCTGCGGCGGTGAGCCGGGCGGTGACCTCGTCCAGCTTTTCAGGGGTGGTGTTCACGGCGATCTCCAGCCATTTGGTATCAGCCATAATGGATTCTCCTTAGATTCATCATAATTTCATCAGTTTGCGGGGGCCTTTGGGCCTACCGCCCACCTTCTCAAATGGACCGGAATTCACCGCTCCACGCCCACATAGAACAGGGCCAGCGTGCCGGGGCCGGAATGGGCGCCGATGACGGGGCCCACATAGTTGATATACACGTTCTGCACACCGAAGCGGTCCTTGACCATCTGGGCTACCAGCTCCGCGTCCTCGGGGCAGTCCCCGTGGCTGATGAAGACGGTCTGCTCCCGGGGGTCGATGGCGGTCTGCTCCATGCGGTCCACCAGCGCCTTCAGCGCGTTGTGCCGGCCACGGGCCTTCCCAATATTGACCAGATGGCCGTCGTTGTCCACATGGAGCACCGGCTTGATTTGGAGCATCGAGCCCACCACGGCGGTGGTGGCCGAGATCCGGCCGCCGCGCTTCAGAAAGTGGAGGTCGTCCACGGTGAACTGGTGGCAGATGTTCAGCTTGTGGGACACCACCCAGTCCCTAACCTCCTCGATGGACTTGCCCTTCTCCCGCTCCCGGGCGGCCAGCCAGACCAGCAGGCCCTGGCCCAGAGAGGCACACAGGGTATCCACGGTATACAGCTTCCGGTCGGGATACTTGTCCCGCAGTTCCTCCACGGCCATGGAGGAGGCGTTATAGGTCATGGACAGGCCGGAGGAGAAGGCCAGGATCAGCACATCCTTGCCGGCCTGGAGCAGGGGCTCCAACACCTGAGTATACTGGGCCACATTGACGGCGGCGGTGGTGGCGTTCTCCTCCTTTCGCAGCATGTCGTAAAAGACCCGGGGGTCCATGTCACGGTGATCGGGGAAATCCTGATAGGTCAGTCCCCGAATGGTGAAGCTGAGGGGCAGGACCCGGATATCATATTGGGCGATCAGGTCGGGACCAAGATCGGCGGAGGAGTCGGTAAGGATCACAAAATCAGACATAAGATAACACTCCTTTGAAAACGGGATAAAGCGGCTCTGGGCAGTTCCGCTTATTTTTTTCCTTTTTTATGGGGGTCTTCTTCAGGCTGGAGCACATCCAGGATACGGGCACAGGCCAGCTGGCCGGCATAGCTCCGCAGGGCCAGATCCAGCGCGATCCGGGCCAGGTCCTCCCGCTGGGCATCCCCGTCGATGGCCTGGGCGGTCTCGGACAGCGCCCGGTCCAGCGCGCGGCAGAAGTAGTCATACAGCTCCTGGGAGCTCTTTCCTGTGGCCTGGCCGGCAGCCAACAGGGTGCCGATGTCACGGACGGACAGTACCTTTTTCAGGGCGCACACGGCGGTGAGATAGCCCAAATGGACCGGGCCGTACCGCTTGCCCTCTGCCCGGGGCACCAGGCCGTCCTTAATATAGTTGTTGACCATGGCGGAGGTCAGGGCCTCCCCCTCGTCAAAGTGGATCAGCTGCCGCGGCATGTAGGAGATGATCTGGTCCATATACAGCGCCAGATCGGGCAATTCCTCCCATGGGGTGGGACGCTCCTCCTCCATGCGTTTTTTCAGATCAAGCAGTTCTTCCACCGGTGAAAGCCTCCTCTCGATGTAATATTCATTATGCTATCACGCAATATTAAAAACTTCAACCCTGTTTTTTGCTCTCTTCCCTGCGCAGCTCCGTCCGACGGCGGAGACGCTCCAGAGCCTGTGCATGGTCGGTGGAGCGCATCTTGGGGAAGGCGTTCATCAGACGGCGCTGGCCAAAGGTCTCGCCGTCCATCAGGTCCTGGAGCTTGTCCCGCAACTCGGCCAGATCGGCCTTGCGGGCGGCGCGGCGCTGGTCCTTCTGGGCCATCAGCTCGGCTTTGCGCTGGACCAGATTTTCCTTCCAATCCTCCAGATCCTCCTGGAACTCCGCCTTGCGCTCGGCCAGAGACTCCTCCAGATCTTCCCGGCGGTCGGACAGGTTGTCCATCCAATCGTCCAGATCCTCCCGCAGGTCGGCGCCCTTCTCGGCGGCCTCCAGCACCCGGTCGGCCAGATTTTCTCCAAACTCGTTGGAGGCGGATTTGATCTTGACGGCCATCTCGTCGATCTGGCTGAGCTTGCGGTTGATCTTGGCAACGGTGCGGACCGTGGCCACCAGGTCCACCGCCATGACCGCTCCAAACAGACCCAGCAGCACCCAGCCCAGGGTGTGGGGGATTATGCGGATCAGAAATTCGATGGAGGGGTGGAGAATGTCCACAACAAACAGGCAGGCCAGACCCCAGGCGATGGAAAATTGCAGACAGATGTACCCGTTCAGGTTAAAGGGCTTGTCAGAGTAGTCCCACCAGCGCTGGTGAAAGATCTTCTCCAACACGAAGCCGGTGGCCCACTCCAGAGCGGAAGTGAGGACCACGGAGCCCAAAAACAGCAGAAAGAAATTGTGCTTCAGGGGAATGAGGCAGGCCAGGACGATGACCACGCCGAAGCCGTAGATAGGACAGACAGGTCCATTGAGAAAGCCCCGGTTGACAAATTTTCCGGTACTCAGGGCGGCGTAGCTTACTTCGGTACACCAGCCCAGAAAGGCATAGATAAAAAAGATCCACAGGAACTGATACACGTTGGGTCCTCCTTTAAAAGCGGGCAAAAGCGGTCTATGAATAATATAGTATATCACTCCTAAGAAAAAAAGTCTATCCCGTCCTTTCCCCGTCCCCTTTCCTCCAGGTACTGGCAAAAAAATCCCTGGTAATCTTGTCAAATAAATTGAACAGGCGTGTGAGCCCTGCTATCATAAAAAATGAAGTAGATGGCAGCATACAAGGGGTCTCACTGATCTTACTGACCGCAATCGAATCGTATGTAAAGATAATGTTCTATAATTCTGTTATCAATTTTCCAGCCAAGAAGGCCTGAACAAATTTTCCTGCTCCCCGGTTCCGTTCCGAAAAGCGGGGAGCACCGGAAATCCGGTGCTTCCCCGCCTTGTTGCAGAAAAAAGGAGCCCGATTTTCAAAAAATCGGGCTCCTTTTATCAGTCGGTGTCGGGACAGGAAATCAATCCTCGTCGTCTGCCTCCACGGTGTCGTCGCTCAGATCCAGGGAGTACTTGGTCCCGCAGTTGGGGCACTGGATAAAGCCCTCGGCCAGGGCCTCATCATCAATGACGAGAGACTCCTCACAGGTGGGGCACTCCACCTCGAACCAGTCGTCGTCATAGTCCTCCTCATCCTCGTCCATCTCGTCCTCGTCATCATAGACGATGGACTCCACGTCGGCCAGATCGTCGGACAACACGTCGATCTCCTCACCCAGAGCCTGGGAATTCTCCTCCAGGTCCTCGATGGACAGGCCGATCTCCTCCAGAATGCCGATCATCACGGAGATCAGCTTACCCTCCTTGGACTTCTCGGTATCCAGGTTCAGACCCTCGGCCAGGCCCTTCAGATAAGCGACTTTCTCGGAAATAGTCATAACTTGTTCCCTTTCTGAGGCTGTGCCTCACACAGAGGATTTCAGGGGCGCTCCCCCGCTTGGAAATTCTGCCTGCAAGCCACGGCTCGCACTGGCTCAGATGCTTAGCGTTATCACGCTTCGCCCGCTCGCAACGCTCGCACTGGCTCAGACGCTTAGCCCTTGCAGCGCTCCAGGTACTCGCCGGTACGGGTGTCGATCTTGATCTTGTCGCCGGGGTTGATGAACAGGGGGACCTTGATCTCGGTGCCGGTCTCCAGGGTGGCGGGCTTGGTCACGTTGGTGGCGGTGTCGCCCTTGAAGCCGGGATCGGTCTCGGTGACCTCCAGCTCCACGAAGGTGGGGGGCTCCACACCGAACACGCTGCCCTTGTAGGACATGACCTTGCAGCTCATGTTCTCCTTGACGAACCGGAAGCTGTCGCCCAGCAGGTCCTTGCTGATGGGCAGCATATCAAAGCTCTCCATGTCCATGAAGTAGTACAGGTCGCCGTCGTTGTAGCTGTACTCCATGTCCTTGCGCTCCACGAAGGCCTGCTCGAACTTGGCGGTGGGGTTGAAAGAGGTCTCGGTCACGCCGCCGGTGATGATGTTCTTCATCTTGGTACGGACGAAAGCGGCGCCCTTGCCGGGCTTCACATGCTGAAACTCGACAACCTGCATGACCTTGCCGTCCATCTCGAAGGTCACGCCATTGCGGAAATCGCTGGCGGAAATCATTGCCATAGGAATCATCCTCCACTATTTATATATAAGCTGATTTATTTTACCCCATTTTCCCCGCTTTGACAAGAGGGTTTCCATGGAATTGCGGGGATTCCCCGCGAATTTTTCGCGCCTTACAGCACGATCAGATCCTTGGGGGAGCGGGTAATATCCTCGCAGCCCCCTTCCTTTAGGATCAGCACATCCTCGATCCGCACGCCGAACCGGCCGGGCAGGTAGATGCCGGGCTCGGCGGAGATGACCGCGCCCGCGGGCAGCACGGCGGTCTCGCTGGGGCTGGCGCTGGGTGCCTCGTGGATGTCAATGCCCAGACTGTGGCCGAAGCTGTGGGTAAAATATTCCCCATACCCCGCCTCTTCAATGACCCGGCGGGCGGCCGCGTCCACTTCCTGCCCCGTCACCCCGGCCCGGGCGGCATTGATGCCCGCCTTCTGGGCGGCCAGGACGGTGGCATAGACCCGCTCCATCTCCTCGGTAGGCTGGCCCAGAGCGACGGTCCGGGTCATATCGGAGCAATAGCCGTTCAAAACGCAGCCGAAGTCCATGGTGATAAACATCCCCGTATCCACCATCTGGTCCCCGGGTACGGCGTGGGGCATGGAGCCGTTGGCGCCGGAGGCCACGATGGGTTCAAAGGACACCCGCTCTCCGCCCCGGCTCATCATCTCATAGACCAGACGGGCCGCGATCTCCCGCTCCGTCATGCCCGGGCGGATGAAATTCAAGATGGCCTTGAAGGCCTCGTCGGTGATCTTCTGGGCCCGGCGCATGACCTCCAGTTCCTCCTCATCCTTGGAGGCCCGCAGGGAATCCAGCAGGGGCTGGGCGGGCGTCAGGATACAGGGCAGCTCCTGGGCGTAGCGCCGGTGGGCGTCCACCGTCAGGCTGGCGCTCTCAAAGCCCACGTTATGCAGTCCATTTTCCTCGATGTAGGCCCGGGCCTGGGCCAGATGGCCGCTGCTCCGGGTGACCAGAGAGACCTGGGCCCCGGTGATCCGTTCCCGGGCGGCCTCGATATACCGGCCGTCGGTGGTGTAGTGGGCCCCCTCCCGGGTGACCAGCAGCATACCCTCCCCGTGGAAGCCCAGAGCGTAGCGTTCTCCGGACTGGCTGGTGATGAGCATAGCGTCCAGGCCGTAGTCGGGCAGTTTTTGGGAAATGCGCGCGATATGGTTCATCTATCAAGACTCCTTAATCTCGGTTCTAATATTAAAGGAAAAAGCAAGCGGCGCCGACCAGAACCAGCGCCATACCGCCGATCCGGCTGATCAGCAGTTCCCGCTGGGTGGGTTCAGTGTGTCTCTTGCGTCCTCCGTGGGCAAATTTCCACAGTTCCTTGGGGCGGATGGCCTCCACCGCGCCTACGGCGATCAAGACCGCGCCAAAAACAATATTGTCCATCGTCTCCTCCATTCCCGCGCCGCCTGCGCGGTGCTTCTTTTCTTTCTCAATGGTCCTTCCGGGGCTGTCTTGCATAGGACCACCCCCGAGAATATCCGGGGATACCGGGGCAGCCCCGACAAAGGCGTCCTTTATGGGATAAGCCGCTCAGTCACAGCCGCTTCCACTGCTCCTGATAGACCCGCTTCATGGTCAGCGCGTCCTCCGCCTGGGTGCCTGCCGATTCGCAGATAAACGTGGGGCTCCAGCCCCGGCGGGCGATTGCAGCGGCCAGAGGGTCCCAGTCGGGGCCGTAGCCGTCGTCATCGTCGAAGGTCCGGTGGCACTTCTCGCCCCCGTTGGGGGTGAACTGGATGTGGGAAAAGTGGCTGTGAAAGGTACTGGCCCGCTCTGCCCCCAGCGCCTCCTCCACCCGGTTCAGCATCCGCTCCACGGCCTCGGGGCCGTTGTCCGCCCCCAGGGAGCGGGCATACAGGTGGCCGAAGTCGATACAGGGTACCAGCCGCCCGTCCAGGTCGCACAGCTCCAGCACCTCGTCCAGGTCCCCCAACTGATTGATCTTTCCCATGGTCTCGGGGCACAGGGCGATGTGGCCGAAGCCCTGGTCGTTGCAGGCGGCCAGGACCTCCCGCAGGGACCGTTTCGCGATCTCCAGAGCTTCCCGGCGGGTCCGCTTCATCAGCGCGCCCGAGTGGATGACCACCCGGTCCGCTCCCATCCGCCCGGCCACTGAGCAGGCGCCGGTGATATAGCCGATTGTCTTTTTCAGACTGTCCGGGTCGGGGTTTGCCAGGTTGATAAAGTAGGGGGCGTGGAGAGACAGGGAAATACCCGCCGCCCGGGCGTTCTCCCCCACCCTGCGGGCGGTCTCCTCCCCCACATGGACACCCTTGCCGCACTGGTACTCATAGCAGTCCAGGCCAAAGTCGGCGATCCATTTCGGAGCGTCCAGAGAGGACTTGTGGACTTTGGAAAAGCTGTCGGAATTGCCGGCGGGGCCGAATCTGGCGCTCATACAAAGGGCCTCCTTCTTCCCAGGGCACGGAAGGGGGTCTCCACGGCGTAGCGGATATACCGCCCGGGGTTGCCCGCCAGGCGGATAGGCTCCACCAACAGGGGGACGACCCCCGCCCGGTTGGCGCCCAGGGTATCGGTAAAAATCTGATCTCCCACCATGACGGTCTCCTCCGGCCTTGCGCCCATCCGCTCCATGGCCTTGAAATAACCGCCCCGCTTGGGCTTGCCGGAGTGGCCCTGGAAGGGGATGCCCAGGGCTTCCGCGAAGTGCTGGGCCCGGTTGGGCTTCCGGCTGTTGGACAGCAGGAACAGGCGGATGCCCGCCCGCTCCAGGGCCTCCTTCCAGGCCACGATGTCCGGTGTGGGCTCGGGCACCTTGTAGGGCACCAGGGTATTGTCCAGATCGGCCAGCACCAGGCGAATGCCTTTGGCCGCCAGAGCCTCCGGCTCCAAGGCGGTCACCGAGGGATAGACCCCCCGTGGGATCAGTGAAAAGGGCACGAAGGTGTCCTCCTTTGTTCTAAATATGGGGCGCGCAGAATAGGTTTTGGAGAGCGCGCCGGGCGGGCTTCCGCCCGTTTCAAGTTATCATACCACGTTTGAAAAAAATGGACAAGGGGGAGCCGTTCATGTCGCAGGATACCTTTTATATTCCCATTTTGCCCCAGCAGCTCCGGGCCCTTCAGGGCTGGGACGTCACGCCCGCCCACCTGGCCTACCGCGTGGGCCGGGGCCCCCACCTGTTCCGTTCCGGAGGGTCCGTGCCCCTGAAGGGCGGGCTGATGGTGCTGGACAACCGGGGCTTCGACGGTCTGGGACCGTTGGCGCCCTTTTGCCAGGAGGTGGTCCGGGAATGTCTGGCCCGAAGCTTCTCCGGGGCGGTGCTGGACTTTGAGGGGCGAACGCCCCCTCTGGAGCAGATGGCCTCCCAGCTGGACGGCATCTTCGCCCGGAGGGGCTGGAGTCTCTTCGTCCCGGAACCTTACGGCCACTGCGCCCCCCATGCCAGAGTGCTGATCCCCTCCGCCCTGTCCGGCGGCTCCCTGGCGCTCCGGCTGGAGGAGGCCGCGGAGCGTTTCGGCCGAAACCGGGTGGCCCTGTCCCTCCAACGGACGGCGGAGGACTTTTTTCTCCCCTCCCCCTCGGGCAGCGGCGTCTCTCTGACCCGGGAGGAGCTGCGGGAGCGGCTGGACCGGTTCCACCCCTCGGTGTTCTTCTCCCGGGAACTCTGCGCCCGGTACTTCACCTATATGAGCCGGGAGAGCGGCGCCCACTTTGTTCTCTTTGATGACGGGGATACCCTGTGCCGCAAGCTGGAGGTGGCCCGCCGGGCCGGCATCCACACCTTTCTGGCCCCCTGGGCCGAGGTGGAGGAGCACGCCGGACAGCTTGGTCTGCCCCGTGCGGCCCCCCAGATGAAAAATATCCGCTGACCAAAACCGCCCGCACCGGGCCCGGTCGGGCGGTTTTTATGCCGGCCAAGCCGGGGATTTTTTGAGAAAACTGTGAACTTTTCAGAAAGGGTCTGGACAGGAGGGGGCGAGCTGGATTATGATGTAATCTGTATGTAAACCGCATTTTGGCACGTATTTTGTCCTATCATCCGGAAAAAGGGGCAAAAATACGGGGAGGTCAGCCAATGAGACATTTCTTTTTCGGCGGGGTGAACCCCGCTCCCCATAAAGAGAGCACCAGGCGAAAGCCCATCGCCCGAATGGAGCGCCAGCCCAGCCAGGTGGTCATCCCCCTGGTCATGAGCACCGGAGCGGCCGCAACCCCCGCCGTCAAGCCGGGGGACCGGGTGGCTATCGGCCAGCCCATCGCCCTGGGGCAGGGACTGAGCGCCTCCGCCCACGCCAGCGTCTCCGGCCGGGTAGCCGCCATTGAAGAGCGGCCCCACCCCTGGGGCGGCGTCTGCGAGGCCATTCTTTTGGAGAACGACGGCCGGAACACCCCCTGGTCCGGCCGTCCCGAGCCGCTGGATCCCACCCAGGTCACCCGGGAGCTGCTTTTGGCCCGGGTGCGGGAGGCGGGGATCACCGGCATGGGCGGCGGCGCCTACTCCACGGCGGAAAAGCTCCGTCAGGCCGCCGGCCGGGTGGACACCCTGATCGTCAACGCCGCTGAGTGCGAGCCCTATATCACCGCCGACCACCGGCTGCTGCTGGAGCGCAGCGACAAGATCCTCCAGGGCGCCCAGACTCTGGCCCGGGCCCTGGGGGCCCAGCGGGCCGTTCTGGTCACCGAGGGGGACAAGCTCAACGCCGCCGAGGCGGTGGAGCGCCGGCTGCGTAAGCGCAGCGGCAAGGTGGAGCTGTGTACCATCGGCACCCGCTACCCTCTGGGCGCGGAAAAGCAGGTCGTCCAGACCGTCACCGGCCGGGAGGTCCCCCCGGGCGGCACCCCCCTGGAGGTGAAATGCGTGGTCCTCAACGTGGCCACCGTCTTCGCCATCCAGGAGTCCCTCTTCCGGGGAAAAGCCCTGACCCACCGGACCGTCACCGTCACCGGCGGAGCGGTGGCCCGCCCCCGGAACCTGTGGGTCCCCATCGGCACCCCCCTGCGCTGCCTGCTGGAAGAGGCGGGAGGCCTGCGGGAAAAAGCCGATCTGATCCTCACCGGAGGACCCATGATGGGCACCCCCCAGCCGGATCTGGAGGTCCCGGTCATCAAGAGCACCAACGGACTGCTCTGTCTGACCGGCCAGGAGCGCCGGCCGGCCGACCAGGAATCGGTGTGCATCCGCTGCGGCAAATGCGTGGCCGCCTGTCCCATGCACCTGGCCCCCGTGTTCATCAGCCAGGCCGTCCGCCAGAACGAGCTGCGCAAGCTGCCCAAGCTCCACCCGGAGGACTGCATGGAGTGCGGCTGCTGCTCCTATATCTGCCCGGCCCGCATTCCCCTGGTGGAGCTGGTACGTCAGGCCGGCCAGCTGCTTGAGAAGGGAGGTCAGGCCCAATGAATTCCACCCGTTCCCTTCGCCTACCCCCCCAAGTGGGACAACCCTCCAACACCTCCGCCATGATGGGGGACGTGCTGGTGGCCCTGCTCCCCACCACGGCCATGGCGGTGTTCTTCTTCGGCTTCCGGGTCCTGGTCCTCGCCGCCGTCTCCATCGGTTCCTGTCTGCTCTTTGAATTCCTTTACCGCCGCCTCACCGGCCAGAGTGACACTCTCCGGGACCTGTCCGCCTGCGTCACCGGTCTGCTGCTGGCGCTGAGCCTGCCCGCCACCGCCGCCTACTGGGTCCCCATCCTGGGCGCGGCCTTCGCCATCCTGGTAGTCAAGCAGTTCTACGGCGGTCTGGGCAAAAACTTTATGAATCCCGCTCTGGCCGGCCGGATGCTGCTGGCCACCTTCCCCGTTCTGATGACCAACTGGTCCAGGCCCCTGGACCGGCTTCCCCTTTTGGGGGTGGACGCGGTGTCCGCCGCCACCCCTCTGTCCTACCTCCATGCGGGGACCCTGCCGCCCCAGACCCCGGGGCAGCTGTTCCTGGGCCAGCAGGGGGGCTGCATGGGCGAGGTGTCCGCCGTCATGCTGCTGCTGGGCGGGCTCTACCTAATCCTGCGCCGGGTCATCTCCTGGCGCATCCCCACCGCCTATCTGGGCACGGTGGCCCTGTTGGCCCTGCTGCTCCCGCCGGAGGGGGTGGGCTCCATGGCCTGGATGACCGCCCAGCTGCTCAGCGGCGGTCTGCTCCTGGGCGCCTTCTTTTTCGCCACCGATCCCACCACCTCTCCCGTCACCCCCCGGGGCCAGCTTATGTTCGGCGCGGGCTGCGGAGCTCTGACCATGCTGCTGCGCAGCTTCAGTTCCTACCCCGAGGGGGTGGGCTGGGCCATTCTTACCATGAACTGCTGCGTGTGGCTGCTGGACCGGGCCGGAATGCCCCGGCGGTTCGGCGCCGGCCGGTTCTCGGTCCTTCGCGAGTGGCTGAGCCGCCTGCGCCGGAATCTGGCGGAGATCCGCTTCATCAAGCCCAACCTCCACTTCACCCTGATCAAAGGCGGCAAAATGCCCGGCGAGGAGCATCTGGACCAGATTCGTGCCCAGGCCAAGGCTCTGTCCTCTCTGGGCGCGGTGATCCTGGCCACCGGCCTGGTCATCTTCGGCGTTCACCGCTTTACCGATCTGGACACCGCCCGGGCAGAGACAGAGGCCCAGCAGGAGCTGCTGTCCCAGGTGATGCCCCAGGCCGCCTTCAGTTCCGAGATCCCCTACCGGGCCGTGGGCGCTCTGAGCATCCAGGCCGGCTACAGTGAGGACAATGAGCTGGTGGGCTACTGCGTGGAGGTCCAGGCCCATGGTTTCGGTGGCGTCGTTACCATGGAGGTGGGCGTGGATCTGGACGGCCGGGTCACCGGAGTGGCCGTCACCGACCACAAGGAGACCTCCGGCGTCGGCACCGAGGCCATGACCCCCGCCGCCCTGCGGCGCTATGTGGGCAAATCGGGCACCATCCGTTCCTCGGGGGCTAACTCGGTGGACGCTGTGTCCGGCGCCACCGCCACTTCTCAGGCCATTACCGCCGGCGTCAACCGGGCGCTGGCCATCGTGGCCAATCTGGATTTGGAAGGAGGCGACGTGAGCTATGTGGATGGAGAGGTCTGACATCTCTCTGTGCCGGGCTCCGTCGGGAAAGGAGGCCGCTCCATGGGTATTTTAGATCTGGCCGGGGTAGCCCTGGCCGCCCTGCTCTCGGAAAACTTCATTCTGGTCAACTGCATGGGCATCGGCACCCGGGTCCGCAGCTTTCGGGACCCCGTGGACGCCCTGCGGACCGGGTACTGCCTCACGGTGGTCATGGTGCTGGGAGCGCTGTGCTCCTGGCTGGCTGACTTTTTGGTCTTCACCCGGTTCAGCTGGCAATACTACCGGCTGCTGTTCCTGGCCCTGCTGATCCCCGGACTGGTGGCCGGACTGCGGAAGTTTATCCGGGTCTGCGTGCCCGAGCTGTCCCGCCGCATGGACGGCAACCTGGCCGCCGTGTCCACAAACTGCGCCGCGCTGGGCTCCGCCCTGCTGGTGGCCCAGCGCAGCTACAGCCTGCCCGCCGCCCTCCTCTTCTCCTTCCTGGGCGGCATCGGCGCCACCGTGGCGCTGGCCAGCTTTGCCAGTCTGCGGGAGGAGGTCAACTTTGACAGCTGCCCCAGATGCTTCCGGGGCACCCCTATCCTGCTCATCACCGCCGGACTGATGGCGTTAGCTCTGGTGGGCTTTTACGGACTGCATGTCGGCTGATCTCCGTGCAAACAGAAAATCCGCCGCGGAATTTCATTCCGCGGCGGATTTTTTCATTTCTCAGGCCTCAGGATCACTTGGCCAACTCGAAGGACGCACACTCGGTCCCCTCACACTTGGTAGGGGTAGAGTCACAGCAGCCCACCTTGATGGACTCCAGCGAACAGCAGTTATAGGGACCGTTGTGGAACGCGCAGCTGGAGACGCTGCACTTGATGCTGGTATTACAGGACTTCTGATCCATACGTCAAACCTCCTCATTTGGGATGGCCTTAGTATGGACACTCGGCAGCGGGATTATTCTCCGGTCTGTTCAGATTCCTGTTTCTCCTCCTCCGCACCGCTCAGCACCCGGGGAATAAAGCGCCGGGCAAAACGGCCCTTGCCTCTCCCCTTTACGTAGAAATATCCGATGAAGGAAAACACCACCGCGCCCACGAAGTTGACCACCAGGTCCTTCATGGTGTCCAGAATGCCCACGTCCAGATAGCCTCCCACGCCCAGGGGGATCTGCTCTCCGTTTGCCACCACGATCACGTCGGTGATCCCTTTGATGGTTACGGGCGTATTACCCCCGGTGGGGTCCAGCATGACGGAGGAGATGCTGCTGAGCACCGTGTCCTTCTGCATGTCCAGCAGGAACAGCTGGTCCATGACGCACTCGAAAAATTCCCACAGCACGCCGATGGTCATGGAGAAACAAAACGCCACAATAGCCATAAAGACGGGGGAGAGGGTCAGGGAGAACCGCTCGTTCCGGTCGAACATGTCCACCAGGCAAAAGCCGATGGCGGCGCAGAGAAAGCCGTTAATAGTGTGGAGCATGGTGTCCCAGCCCTGGAAGGTGGTATAGAAGGCACGGATCTCTCCCAGGATCTCCGCCGCGAAAATAAACAGCATGATGACGATCTCCAGTGTGTCCGGAAGGTCGATTTTGAGTCTGCGCTCAAAAATGGTAGGCAGCAGGAACAGGACCAGGGTCAGCAGGCACAGGAAAACATTTTCAAAATTTCGGTTGAAAAACTGGGCCACCATGATGAGAATGACCATCAAACGCAGCACCAGATATACTACGGTCACGCTTCTCTTCCGTTTGAGTTCCTGATGGGCCGCCTGCATGACCGCTTTCACCCCGGATTTTTTCATAAGTGTCTCCCTTCCAGCTTGTCCCTTTTGTATACTTTTATGATATACCTCTCCAAAAAGAAAGTCAAGAAACCGCCCCGCCCACATACACTGTGGGTGGAGGTGATCTCTTTGGATCTACGTAATCAGAACATCACGGTGGGGGAGCTGCTGGACAATCCCAAGTCCCGGGCGGTGTTCCAACGCCGGTTCGGCAAGCTGATGCAGCACCCCATGGTGGCGGCGGCCCGGACTCTGACACTGAAACAGCTGGTGGAGATGGCGGCGGTCTATCTGCCCAAAAAGACCATTCAGGACACCCTGCGGGAGCTGCAGCAGCTCTGATCTCCCCGCGCCCGGCGTTTCCGACAGCAGCCGGCCTGACTGACAACCTGCGGCGTGCCGCCATTTTGGGCAGAACGCCCCCTTCCCCTCAAAAACATTGGCGCATTTCTCCCTTGTTATGGGTTGTCAGAACCAGAATTTTGGGATAAAATAAAACATCATCAGGGAAATGGAGGGACAGCCATGGACATTATCCGCCGGGAGCGCCATGGCGTCTCTTTTTATGCCTGTGCCCACCCCGCCTGGGCCGGGACCGTCCATGGCTTTTCCACACGCCTGGGCGGCGTCTCCCCCGCTCCCTGGGAGAGTTTGAATCTGGGGGCCAACCGCGGGGACGACCCCAACCGGGTCCGGGAGAATTTTTCCCGGTTCTGCGCCGCTCTGGGCGCCGATGTGACGGCGCTGGTCAAAAATCACCAGGTCCACAGCGACCGGGTCCGCCCGGTCACCGGGGCCGATATTCAGTCCGATCCCGCCGCCCCCGGCGTCTTTGAGGCCGACGGCCTCATTACCGATGTGCCGGGGGTATGTCTCACTGTCTTCTCCGGGGACTGCATCCCCATTCTGTTTTACGACCCCCAGGCCCGGGTCATTGCCGCCGTCCACGCAGGCTGGCGGGGCACCGCCGCCGGCATTGCCGCCCGGGCGGCGGAGGCCATGGTCCGGGACTACGGCTGCGCTCCGGAGCATATTTTGGCCGCCATCGGCCCCGGCATCGGTCCATGCTGCTTCGAGACCCACGCCGACGTCCCCGAGGGTCTGTGGGCCGGGCTGGGTGCCGACGCGGAACCTTTTATCCGCCCCCTGCCCGGAGGCGGGAAATTCACTGTGGATCTGAAGCGGGCCAACGCCCGGTGGCTGGAGCGGTCCGGCCTTACGCCGGACCACATCGCCCTCTGCTCCGCCTGCACCGCCTGCCGGCTGGATACCTTCTGGTCCCACCGGGTCCAGGGGAACGCCCGGGGCAGCATGGCCGCCATGATCCAACTTGTTTGAACGCGAAAAGGAACCTGTATGAGACGACTTCTCTCTCTGCTGTTATCCGCCGCCCTGGCCCTGTCTCTGGCGGCCTGCGGTCCGTCGGACGGAGCCTCGGGCAGCCAGTCCGGCTCGGCCTCGCCTGTCCCCGACGCCTCCCAGGTCCCGGTGGACATTTCCTTCTCTTTGGCGGTTTACCCTGCTTGCAGCCTTCACCCCGTTCTGGCGGAAAACCGGGCCAATCTGACCCTGGTCCCTCTGCTCTATGAGCCCCTGTTCCAACTGGACGGTTCCTTTCAGGCCGTCCCCGTACTGTGCCAGAGCTATACTGCAGGTCCGGACAACCTGTCCTGGACCTTTACGCTGCGGTCCGGCGTCACCTTTTCCGACGGCACCCTCCTCACGGCTGAGGCCGTAGCCGCCGCTTTGAACACCGCCCGGCAGGAGGGTTCCCGCTACGCCCAGCGGCTCCGGGACATAACCTCCGTCACCGCCGGAGACGGCTCCGTCACCGTTACCCTCAGCCGCCCCAACGGGGACCTGCCCGCTCTGCTGGACATCCCCATCGCCAACGGCTCGGGAGACCGCCCCGCCGGCACCGGCCCTTATATACTGTCCGGTGAGGGGGAAGAACTGCTCCTCACCGCCCGCAGCGACTGGTGGCAGTGCAAGGCTCTCCCCGCCCGTGAGATCCCTCTGACAGCGGTGGAGCGCAGCGACGATCTGATCTCCTCCTTCGCCTCCGGCGACACCGGTCTGGTTGACGTGGATCTGATGGGCACCAACGCCCTGGGCTACTCGGGCAATTATGAAACCTGGGACTACGCCACAACCGATTTCCTCTATCTGGGCTTCAACGTCCAGCGGGGGATCTGTCAGCGTCCGGAGGTCCGCCGTGCCCTGGCCCTGGCCGTGGACCGGGATTCCATCGTTCAGGTGGACTACGCCCGCCACGCCGCCGCCGCTTCCCTGCCCGTCCACCCCGCCAGTTCCCTGTACGACGAGGAACTTGCCCAGGCGCTCTCCTATGACCCGGAACAGTTGGCGTCCCAGATCGAGGAGCTGCGGCTGTCAGGCCGCTCCCTCACCATGGTGGTGAACAGCGAAAACACCGCCAAAACCGCCGCCGCCCAGCGCATTGCGGATCAATTGGAGGCCGCCGGTCTGAAGGTCACCCTGTCCAAGCTGGCCTTTGCGGACTATACCGCCGCTCTGGCTGCCGGGAACTTTGACCTCTATTTGGGGGAAGTGGTCCTCACCGCCGACTTTGACCTGTCCCCCCTGCTGTCCTCCACCGGCACCTTGAACTACGGCGGGTTGCAGGACGGTGAGGCCGACCTGCTGCTGGCCGACCTGCGGGGTGCCTCCGGCCCCCAGCGGAAGACGGCCGCCCAGGCTCTGTTTGCATATCTGGAGCAGCAGGTTCTCATCGTCCCCATCTGCTTCAAAAACGGCTCTGTCCTCACCCAATGGGGCCGGCTGTCCGGTCTGGCCCCCGTTCGGGGCAACGTGTTCGCCCAGTTGGAAAACTGGAGCATCTCCTGAGATACCCTCGGCAGAAAAGAACGGAGCGTGAAGATATTTTCCGCGCACGTTTTTCTGCGTATACAAAGATAAATTTTGAGCGTAAACCGCGGCGTGCGGAGGGGAAGCACCGGTCCCCTGATCATTTTTGCACTCCGCGCCCCGGTTTTCACGCTCTCAAATAAAGTGGAGGAATCAAAAGTATGAGTGTTTTTCGCTGTTATTCCCAGAAAAAACCCGGCTTTGACGTGGAGGCCCAGGGGCTGTGCAAGGCCCTTCAGGAACAGCTGGGCGTCCGGGGTCTGAAGTCCGTGGCCATCCTGAACCGGTATGACGCCGACCAGATCGCCCCCGCCGTCTACGAGCAGGCCAAGGGCATCGTCTTTTCCGAGCCCCAGGTGGACGTGGTCTATAACGAGACCTTCCCCCTGCCCGCCCAGCCCCACGCCATTCTGGCGGTGGAGGCCCTGCCCGGCCAGTTTGACCAGCGCTCCGATTCCTGCGCCCAGTGTATCCAGCTGATGGCCGGCGTGGACCGCCCCCTCATCGCCCACGCCAAGGTGTACGTCCTGGAGGGCGAGCTGACCCAGAGTGACCTGGACAAGATCCGCGGCTACCTCATCAACCCCGTGGAGAGCCGGGAGGCCTCCCCGGACAAGCCCGAGACGCTGGTCCGTACTTACGACATCCCCGATCATGTGGCCACCATTGACGGCTTTACCGCCCTGGACGAGGCGGGACTCAGCGACCTGCTGTCCTCCCTGGGCCTGGCCATGGATCTGGACGATCTGAAGTTCCTCCAGGCCTACTTCCGGGACGAGGAGAAGCGCGATCCTACCATTACCGAGGTCCGCGTGGTGGACACCTACTGGTCCGACCACTGCCGTCACACCACCTTCTCCACCCATCTGGACTCCGTGGACATCGCCGATCCCGAGATCCGCGCCGCCTATGAGCGGTACCTGGCCGCCCGGGTGGAGGTGTACGGCGAGGAGAAGGCCTCCAAGCGGCCCCAGACTCTGATGGATCTGGCCACCATCGGCGCCAAGACCCTGAAGAAGCGGGGCCTGCTGCCCGAACTGGACGAGTCCGAGGAGATCAACGCCTGCTCCATCCACGTCCCCGCCCAGGTGGACGGCAAGGAGCAGGACTGGCTGCTCATGTTCAAGAACGAGACCCACAACCACCCCACCGAGATCGAGCCCTTCGGCGGCGCGGCCACCTGTATCGGCGGCTGCATCCGCGACCCCCTGTCCGGCCGCGTCTATGTCCACCAGGCCATGCGCTTCACCGGCGGCGGCGATCCCCGGGTTCCTTTTGACCAGACTCTGGAGGGCAAGCTGCCCCAGCGGAAGCTGGCCACCACCGCCGCGGCGGGCTACTCCTCCTACGGCAACCAGATCGGTCTGGCCACCGGCCATGTGGCCGAGGTTTACCATGACGGCTACATCGCCAAGCGCCTGGAGTGCGGCGCGGTGGTGGGCGCCGCCCCCGCTGAGAACGTGGTCCGGGAGCGTCCCGCCCCCGGCGACGTGGTCATCCTGCTGGGCGGCCGCACCGGCCGCGACGGCATTGGCGGCGCTACCGGCTCCTCCAAGAGCCACAACAAGAAGTCCCTGACCACCATGGCCTCCGAGGTCCAGAAGGGCAACGCCCCCGAGGAGCGGAAGATCCAGCGCCTGTTCCGCAACGGCGAGGTGACCCGCCTGGTCAAGCGGTGCAACGACTTCGGCGCCGGCGGCGTGTCCGTGGCCATCGGCGAGCTGGCCGACGGTCTGGAGATCGAGCTGGACGCCGTCCGCAAGAAGTACGACGGTCTGGACGGCACCGAGCTGGCCATCTCCGAATCTCAGGAGCGTATGGCCGTGGTGGTGGCCGCCGAGGATGTGGACAAGTTTATTGCCGCCGCCGAGGCTGAAAATCTGGAGGCCTACCGGGTCGCCACCGTCACCGAGAGCCCCCGGATGGTCATGCACTGGAAGGGCCTGAAGATCGCCGACCTATCCCGTGAATTCCTGAACACCAACGGCGCTGTCAAGCACGCCGCTGTCTCCGTTGACAAGGCAGACCGCTCCCAGCTGGGCAAGGCCCAGTTCACCAATCTGAAGGAGATGGCCGCCAGTTTGAAGTGCGGCTCCCGCCGCGGGCTGACCGAGCGGTTTGACGGCTCCATCGGCGCCGCCTCCGTGCTGATGCCCTTCGGCGGCAAGACCCAGGCTACCCCCGCCCAGGCCATGGCCGCCCTGTTCCCCGTGCTGCCCGGCCAGGAGACCGATCAGGCCAGCGTCATGGCCTGGGGCTTCGACCCCGAGCGGACCAGCGTGGACCCCTACGCCGGCTCCCACGACGCTGTGTACACCTCCATGGCCAAGCTGGTGGCCGCCGGCGCCGACTATCACAAGGCTTACCTCACCTTCCAGGAGTTCTTCGAGAAGCTGCGCAATGAGCCCCAGCGCTGGGGCAAGCCCTTCTCCGCCCTGTTGGGCGCCCTGGACGCCCAGCTGGAGCTGGAGGCCGCCGCCATTGGCGGTAAGGACTCCATGTCCGGCTCCTTCCTGGACAAGGACGTGCCTCCCACCCTGATCTCCTTCGCCATTGCCCCGGTGAAGGCGGACAAGGTCCTGTCCCCCGAGTTCAAGGCCGCTGAGCACCCCGTCTACCTGTTCGCCAGCCAGGACAGCAAGGCCGCCTGGGAGGCCTTCCACGCCCTCCATCAGGCCGGCAAGGTGAAGGCCGCCTGGGCCGTGGAGAACGGTCTGGCCGAGGCCGTGATGAACATGTCCTTCGGCAACCGGATCGGCTTCCAGGCCGGTATGGAGGCTGTTGATTGGTACGCCCCCCAGCCCGGCGCAATCGTGGCAGAGCTCACCGAGGAGATCAACGACCCCAACGCCATCCGTCTGGGTGAGACCACTCAGGCTCCCTTCATCGCCCTGCCCGGCGAGGCCGTCTCTGTGGACGAGCTGCGTCAGCTCAACGACGGCGTGCTGGAGAAGGTCTACCCCACTCTGGCGGGCACCAGCGAGGCAGTGGCTCCCATCTCCTGGGACAAGCGCTCCCCCGCTGTCTGCAAGCACAAGTGCGCCCACCCCAAGGCGGTCATCCCCGTTTTCCCCGGCACCAACTGCGAGTATGACACCGCCCAGGCCTGTATCCGGGCCGGCATCGACCCGGAGATCGTGGTGGTCCGCAACCTGACCACTGATTTCCTGGCCCAGTCCGCCCAGGCCCTGGAGCAGGCCATCCGCTCCGCCCAGATGGTAGTGCTGCCCGGCGGCTTCTCCGGAGGCGACGAGCCCGACGGCTCCGGCAAGTTCATCGCCTCCTTCCTCCGCTCCCCCGCCATCGCCGAGGCTATCATGGACCTGCTGAAAAACCGCGACGGTCTGATGCTGGGCATCTGCAACGGCTTCCAGGCTCTGGTCAAGCTGGGCCTGGTGCCCTACGGCGAGATCCGTCCCATGGACGACTCCTGCCCCACCCTGACTTATAACCTGATCGGCCGCCACCAGTCCCGGTACGTCACCACCCGGGTGGCCTCCGTCCAGTCCCCCTGGATGCTGAAGTCCAACGTGGGCGACCTGCACACCATCCCCATCTCCCACGGTGAGGGCCGCTTCGTGGGTCCCCAGTCCGTCATCGACAGTCTGATCGCCAACGGCCAGGCCGCCACCCAGTATGTGGATCTGAACGGCCAGCCCACCATGGACATTGCCGCAAATCCCAATGGCTCCATGGCCGCCATCGAGGGTATCTTCTCCCCCGACGGCCGCGTCTTCGGCAAGATGGGCCATCTGGAGCGCCGCGGTCCCTTCGTGGGCGTCAACATTCCCGGCAACAAGCACCAGCCCCTCTTCGAGTCGGGCGCCGAGTACTTTAAGTAAAACTTTCCGTTATCCCGCGGGGCCGTCTTTGGACGGCCCCCGTTTTTTATGGAATTTTAATCTTCCTTTTCCCTCCCTTTTACCATAGTCTGGTATGATGCTGACATCATAGTAAAAGGAGAACGCATTATGATCACATTACTGACTCTTTCCATTCTCTGCCTGATCTCCATCCCCATTCTGTGGGTTGTCCTGGTCCTGCTGTCCGTCCCCATCGCTCTCTTCTGGGCTCTCCTGCCCTGGCTGCTTCGGCTCTCCGCCGTAGTCCTTTTCATCCGTGCCCTAATGGACCGGCCCTTCCAGGCGGAATCCCTGCTCCCCGCCGCCATTGCCTTCGGCTTGTCCCTGATCCTCCGCTGACCTCCGCCCCCTTCCCGGGCCGGACGAAAAAAATAAAAAAATAGAAAATTTCTGTTGACAAAACCGCCATTCTCCGCTATACTACCTCTTGCCCTGTTCGAGACGAGCAGACATGGCGGCATAGCTCAGTTGGCTAGAGCATGCGGTTCATACCCGCAGTGTCCCCGGTTCAAATCCAGGTGCCGCTACCAAAATAATAACGGACATTCGTCCGATTCTATATGGAGAAACGGCCCGGTGGTCAAGCGGTTAAGACTCCGCCCTTTCACGGCGGCAACACGGGTTCGAGTCCCGTCCGGGTCACCACCCTTTTCAGCCGTTCCATATGGAGGCATAGCTCAGCCGGTAGAGCGTCCGCCTCACACGCGGAAGGTCACAGATTCGAGTTCTGTTGTCTCCACCAAGAAATCCCTAGAGCCGTAAGGCTCTAGGGATTTTCTTTTTTCTCCCATTGACTTGACTTTTACGCTTGACAACAAAGCGACGACACATGTTCCCAAAAAACAATGCCCCGATCTCCGTGTGTGCGGAAGACCGGGGCGTTGTTTTATTTCACAGCGTTCACCATGAGAGCCACTTCCTCGCGGGTGGCATAGCTCTGGGGCCGTGAGCCGTCAGTAATGCCCTTAGCCTTGGCTCCCTCTAATAGTGCTGCCGCCCAGGCGCTGACGGGCTGCTCAGCCCGCTCGGACTCAATTTTGACGTACTCATCCCGGACGATGGCCCGGACTTCCTTCTCTGTCAAATCGCTCTCTCCTTTCATCTCCCAGGCCACGTCGGCCCGGAAGTCCTCCATGGTTTTCCCGTGTTTGGGAAACCAGTGGAGCACGTCGGCGTGATTGCTGGCAACACCACGCTTATGGCCCTCGGCGTGGCAGATGACAACGCCGTCAGCCAGAGGGTCTAGGTCGTATTCCTTGCACAGCATGGCCGTCAGCTCCACCGCCTCCCGGTACACCGCTTTGAAATAGCTGGCGTCCGTCAGGCCGTCCTCACAGATTTCGAAGGAGATGTGGGTGTCGTTGCCGCTGCCCTTGCTACCCTTTCCGCAGTGCCAGCCCCGCATGGTCCAGGGCAGGGTCTGGTAGGTGGCCACGGAGCCGTCGGCCAGCTTGCCGATGAAGGCGTGGACGCAGGCCCCCACGCCGGGCATGTTCCAGTGGTTGTTGTTCTTGTTTACACCAAGCAAGCCGTCGTCCGGGCCCACGTACCGCTTCAGCCAGGGATTGTTCCCAGCGGTACTGTGGACCATGACGCCCATGGGGCGGATGGTCCTCCCGGCTTTGTAGCAGTCGTTGCGGGTCAGGAGGCATTTATGCAGGTTCATCGTCCGCCCCCGTCCGGGCGCCTCAGTACACATGGAGCCGCCGTACCAGGAGGAGCAAGTCTTATCCTTGGGGCACTCCAAACAATTTTTGATCTCGCTCATGTCCGTCCTCCTTACACGCCCACGGTCACAAGCAGGTCGATTGTGGACAATCCGCTTGGCATCCCGCTCAGCGTGCCGTCTGACGCAATGCTGAACGTTTTACTCGTCTTTGTAAAAGAACTGTATGTGCCTGAGTAGTAGCCGTCGCCCACAAAGGCATACTTAGTTGCGTTGTAGCCGCTCCCGGATGTTCCGTAGCCCCACACCTTCACCGTTCCGCCGGTCTTAAAGTTCAGCGTTGCGGATGCCGACGTGATGTGGTACGCTTCGCAGTTGTTGTCGCTGGAGCCGCCGCTGCCTCCGGAGCCCTCAAAACTGCCGACCACGCCGAAGATGGACACGCCGCTCTTGATATTTCCGGGCACCAGGTTGGCGTCGCCTTCCACCGTCACGCTGGACAGGCCGTCATAGCCGGAATCAGGCGTGACAGTCTGCTCGGCGGCAGATGGCGTGGCGGTCTTTGCCTGAAGGGTGGGAACGCTGGCTTTGGCTGTGCCAGTTACTTTAATCCCTTCCGTAGACGTGAATGTCTTGCCCTCCAAAACATCTTCGGCGGTGGCATTTCCAAAGGACGACGCTTCTACACGAACATAGAGTTCCGACGCTTTTCTAAACAGCATGTCTGCAAACCGTGTGATGTTGCCAAATTTAATATACTTTTTAGAACTGACGGTTTCGAGTACCATATTGCTTGTGGTCAGAATACTGCTTGAAGAACTGCCTATTTCAGAGACAGTTCCCGTTACCTTTTCTCCGCCCACATACGCCGTTTTATCTTTCGCAATATCGTTCGCCGTAGCCGTGGCATCTGATGTATCAATTCCGCCGCCCTCGATCTGCCCGATCAGTCCTGCCAGACTCTCCACATTTACGTTTTCCGGTACAGTTACGCCCTTGGCGGAGATCGCCGATTTAGCATCTGCCACAGCCCCGCTGATGCGGTCGATCTGTGTTTGTACACTCATTCGCTCACCCTCCTCAGATCGCCGCCAGAGCATTCTCAATGTCGCCCGTCAGGCTGACAGTGCCGCCCAGAGTGTAGCCCTCCGGAATGGTGACGGAGGTCTGGGTCAGGCCGTCCATCGTCAAGCTGATGGACTCGGCCCCGGTCTTGTCCACGTAGTTATCCGGGATGGCGTTGACCGTCACCTTGCTCAACACTTTGCCGGAGGCGGGGGCGATCTCTTGAAGGGACTTGGTGGGTGTAACAGTTCTGGTCTCCAGGACGATCTTTACGGTTCCGCCGCCGCTGTGGTAACCCTTGGGGATGGTGTAGCTGACGGCGGCAGCGTCCAGGGTCTTGGCCGCGGCGCCGTTGTTGGGCATCGTTCCGGCGGTCACAGTTCCGTCCGCCAGCACATATACCTTGCCGGCAAGCACGTCTTCCGCCGCCGCGGTAACACCGGACACGTCCTGGTAGGCGTCGGGAATGGGGGCCAGCGTCACGTCGGACAAGCCATAATACCCGGCGTCCGGCGTCACGTTCTGCTGCTTTTTGGTGGGGGTCACGCTCTTGCTCTGCAGGGCATAGTCCCCGCCGCCCGCCACACCGCTGACGGTGCCGCTGCCGTTGTGATACCCGGCGGGGATGGTGTAGGTCTCCCCCTCCTTGACCGAGACAGACACGGCCCCCTGATTGATCAGGCTATCAATGGCGGACGCCAGCGCGTCCAGATTGGCGGTGCTGGTGGACATGCCAAGCTCCACAAGCTTGGCTCGGATGGTGTTGCGGTTGGTTTGGATGCGGCTCAATTCAGCTGCAATGCTCATGGTCGATCCCTCCTCAGATCGTCTTTAATAAGGCTTCAATGTTTCCCATGGCGGAATGGACTGCCGCAGAAGTGATGGGCAGCGTGTTGTCCTGCTCCGCCGCGTCGGCGGTATTGACGCTCAGGACGCCTTCTTTTAGGGTCAGCGTCTCGTCAGTGGTAAAATAGGTCCCGCCGGAGCCGCCGGCGGGCAGCGGAAACACGCTCTCTACATAGCTGTGGCGCTCCAGATCCCACACCAGCCAGAACCCATGGTCTCCCGGGATGGACGGGTGCTCGTTCAACTCCCGGATACGCCGCTCCACCTGGGTAAATTCGCTGGGCACCGTAGGCCACTTGCCCGTCCCGGACAGTGAGGGCGGGATAAACGCAGAAATGATGTTGGTGTGCCGCACCACGTCCCCCTGGCTCCCCCGCAGCTGCATCTTGTAGTACCCGTTCTGGGACAGCTGGTCCTCCGTCAGGGTAACCCCAACGCCTCCCTCTATGGGCTCCAGGGCGATGACGTCCATGGCGCTGCCCACCTGGACCAGCATGGCCCACTCCCAGCCATCCGGAAGCTCTCCTGTCACCTCCAGGCGGCGGGACAGGTTGTCGTATTGCCGGGCGATGAGTTCTCTCCACTCTGTGAGCTGCCAATTCTGAAATGTGATCATAAAATCCTCCCTCCTAACCATACGAAGGAACAGTCGATTTGATGTATTCCTGCGCACACCCTTCCCCAGAAAAAGTTCAGTTTTCCTTGACCCGGCCTTTCAGGCGCTTGATCAGGTCCTTGTTCAGGCCGCCATAACCACTCAAAGCAACCCAGGGCCATCATGCCGCGATTCCTCTTCTGTTCGCCTCATGTGCCGGAATCGAGGCCTCTACAAAAGTCTTCCTCTTATATATTGGTATTGCATTCCCGGCAATCAACAGACTGGCCACCTTGACGGAACAGTAGCCGCCCTTGCATTTCAGTCGCCTGAAGCAAGCTGCGAAGTCAAATTTGGCCTTCCATGATAACAGAAGCGCACAGCACAGTGGAAAAAATACCTGTAGAAAATTGGCTATTTTGCACAACGCCAATACACTAATAATTTCCCTTGATAAAAAATTGACGGAAACTGTTCCCAGTGACCCATATTGCGTCCCATGGCGGAAATATTTAAGGAAAGTGTCCGTGTGGAAAAGACAAGCTCCACCTTGCGGTTTTTCCGCAAAATGGTTGCCAACTGATTCCCGGGCAAAAAAAATTTGACGTTTTGAAGACGGTTTTCCTTTTATAATCCTATCACAGAGTCGGTGAACGGCCGACGCGTCAAAAGAAACCTAAGAAAGGGCGGAAATTACAAATGGATTTTGGCTTCAACGATGAATACAAGATGATACAGAAAATGTATCGCGACTTTGCGGAAAAAGAGATCAAGCCTCTGGCTGAGGAGATCGACGAGAACGAGCGCTTCCCCAAGGAAAGCATTGAGAAGATGGCCGAGAACGAGATGCTGGGTATTCCTTGGCCTGAGGAGTACGGCGGCGGCGAGGGCGACTACCTGAGCTACGTGATCGCCGTGGAAGAGCTGTCCAAGGTTTGCGCCTCCACCGGCGTTACCCTGTCCGCTCACACCTCCCTGGGTTCCGCTCCCATCTATGACTGGGGCACCGAGGAGCAGAAGCAGAAGTATCTGACCCGTCTGGCCAGCGGCGAGTGCCTGGGCGCTTTCGGTCTGACCGAGCCCAACGCCGGTACCGACGCCTCCCGTCAGAAGACCACCGCCGTGAAGAAGGGCGACCATTACGTACTGAACGGCTCCAAGTGCTTCATCACCAACGCCGGCGAGGCTGGCATCTATGTGGTCATGGCCATGACCGACAAGGAGAAGGGCAACCACGGCATCTCCGCCTTCATCGTGGAGGACGGCTTCGAGGGCTTCTCCATCGGCAAGCACGAGAAGAAGATGGGTATCCGCGGCTCCGCCACTGCCAGCCTGATCTTCGAGGACTGCATCGTCCCCGAGGAGAACCTGCTGGGCAAGGAAGGCGAAGGCTTCAAGGTCGCCATGCACACCCTGGACGGTGGCCGTATCGGCATCGCCGCTCAGGCTCTGGGTATCGCCCAGGGCGCTCTGAACGAGGCCATTGCCTATGTCAAGATGCGTGAGCAGTTCGGCAAGCCTCTGTCCGCTTTCCAGAACACCCAGTTCGTCATCGCCAACCTGGCCAACCAGGTCGAGGCCGCTCGTCTGATGGTCTACCGCGCTGCTTGGGCCAAGGACAACCACCTGCCCTACTCCGTGGAGTCCGCTCACGCCAAGCTGTTCGCCGCTGAGACCGCCATGCGCGTCACCACCGAGTGCGTGCAGCTGCTGGGCGGCTACGGCTACACCCGCGAGTATCCCGTGGAGCGCATGATGCGCGACGCCAAGATCACCCAGATCTACGAGGGTACCTCCGAGGTTCAGCGTATGGTCATCTCCCGTTCTCTGCTGAAGTAAGAGAACAGGATCTGCTGCAATACCGCGGGAGATGGGCATAGGGATAACCCAATTGCCTATTGCCCATCTCCCTTCTTTGTAGTATAATCTAGTTAATTTAGTTTACTAAACTAATATGGCGCTGTGATGTTGGGGGGCCCTTTTTCGCAGCGAATAGCAAGATCTCTATTTAGAAGGGCCTTTTAGCTTCCCAGCTTCCCGAAGCTCCGGTTTATGTGTTGATCGGAATCAAATGGCTTCCATTGACGGCAAAGTTCTTTGCAAGTGCCGTCTTATGAAAGACATATGGTTTATAAAAAATGAGGGAGGCAAATTATTATGGCAGAAAACAAGATCACCACGCAAGAAACTGAACAGGAACGTGTGGAACGAGAGCTGAGAGAAAAAGTCGGCGCAAAGATGGATAAATCCGCTTTGACCGGCGCCAATATCTTTAAGTTCCTCTTCTTCGCAATCGTCGGCATCGTCTGCTTCTTCGTCAACGTTACCATCGGTGACAAGAGCGGCGTGCCCATGGTCCTGATCGTCAACCTGGTTAAGGGCGCCATCAAGGCTCACTTTGACGTGATCGTTACCGTCATCTGCGCTTTCATCTTTGTGGGCTATGTGATCGGTAAGTTCATCAAGAAGGACGGTTTCTTTGGTAAGTTCTTCGTAAAAGATGGTATTGTCAACGGCGTTCTTTACCTGATCGCCATCGTTGTCTGCATTCTCTGCCTGTTCAATGTTGGCCCCGCCGCCATCCTTGATGGCAATGTCGGTCCCGAGGCTGTTTACCTGGGCGGTTCCTGCCTGGTCACCTGCTTTGTTGCCGGCTGGCTGGTCAACTTCCTGACTGAGTTTGGTCTGCTGGAGTTCCTGGGCGTGTTGATCTCTCCCATGATGCGCCGTCTGTACAAGCTGCCCGGTGAGTCCGCCATCGACGCTCTGTCCTCTTTCGTGGCTGCTCCCGCGGTCGGCGTGTTTATCACCAACAAGCTCTACAATGAGAAAGTGTATACCAAGAAGGAAGCCAGCTGCATCATGACGAACTTCTCCGTGGTTTCTCTCGGTCTGTTCGCTCTGATCTGCTCCAACGTCGACCGCCCCGATATGTACGGCAAGGTCGTTCTCACTTCTCTGATCTGCGCTTTCATTATGGCGGCCATCGTCATCCGCATTTGGCCCCTGAGCAAGAAAGCCGATACTTACATTGACGGTACTGTTCAGTCCCCCGAGCTGCGCAAGCCCGGCAAGTACACCAAGGACACCCTGTCTGAGGCTTTCACCGCCGGCGTCACCAAGGCCCGTGATGGCAGCTGGAGAATCCTCTACACCTGCCTGGGCGACGTGCTCGGCTTCACTCTGAAGATCGTCGCTTTCGTCGTTGCCGTCGGTACCATCGTGCTGTGGCTCGGCTTTAACACCCCCGTCTTCAACTGGCTCGGCATTCCCATGATCCCCTATCTGAACCTGTGCCAGGTGCCTGACGCTGCTGTGGTCGCTCCCTCTACCCTGATCGGTATCAGTGAGGTTCTGCTGCCCTCCATGCTCATCGCCGGCAAGGATATCACCGAGTGCGCCATCTTCTTCGTCTGCGTGCTCAGCACCGTTCAGATCATTTTCTTCGACGAGAGCGCCAACGCCATGCTGGCCTCCGACGTCGAGTGGAAGGCTTGGGAGCTCGTCGTTATCTTCCTGATTCGTACCCTGATCGCGATCCCCATGGTTTCCATCTTTGCGCACATTTTCTTCCCGGTGTAATTGCTGTATCTTAAATCTGAGTATCTGAGATCATAGCTTTGAACTGAGAACAGAACTTGTGCCGTGAAGCATCAAAGGTTTTTGTTTGAGGAGATGTTGCTATGAACAAAGCGTTAAGCGGTGTTCGGGTTCTGGACTTCACCCAGGTCCTGGCCGGTCCGTTCTGTACCATGAACCTGGCCGACTTCGGTGCGGAAGTCATCAAGATCGAAAGACCCGGAACCGGCGATGGGAGCCGGATCTTTGGCCCCTTCGTCAATGGCCAGAGCGGCTACTACACTCTGGTCAACCGCGGCAAAAAAGGGATTACCCTGGACCTGAAGCGCGGCAAGGATATCATCTATGACATGGTCAAGAAGTGTGATATTGTTGTTGAGAACTTCAAGCCGGGCGTGATGGAAAAGTTGGGTTACTCCTACGACAAGCTCAAGGAGATCAACCCTGGCATCATTTACTGCTCCATCTCCGGCTTTGGTCAGGACAGCCCCATGCGTGACCTGCCCGCCTACGACATCGTGGCTCAGGGCATGTCCGGCATGATGAGCATCACTGGCTACCCCGATACGCCCCCTGCCCGTGTGGGCAGCTCTCTGGGCGATGTCAGTGCCGGCCTGTATGCGGTGACCGCTATTCTGGTGGCTCTGTACAACCGTGAGCGTACCGGCAAGGGTCAGTACGTGGACGTGGCCCTGCTGGACAGCGTCTTTGCGTTTGTGGAGACCAATGTCGTCCGGTATACCATCGGCGGCGTCCATCCCACCCGCGTCGGCGCCCGTCATCCTCTGAGCGCCCCCTTCGATATCTACCGCTGCAAGGACGCTCATGTCATCATCGCCGTGGCCAGTGATCCTCACTTCGCCAAGCTGTGCGAGATGATCGGCCAGCCCGACCTGATCAAAGACCCGAAGTTCGATTCCGATCCCCACCGTTCTGAGAACGACGTGGAGCTGAAGGCGATTCTGGAGAAGTTCTTTGCTGACTACACGGTGGCCGAGGCCATTGAGATGATGCAGGCACGCTCCATTCCCTGCGGCCCCCTGTGCACCGTGGACGAGGCTTGTGAGAACCCCAGCATCCTGAAGCGTGAGATGCTGGTGGAGATCGACCAGCCCGGTATGGGTAAGGTCAAGATCACCGGCAACCCCATGAAGCTGTCCGAGACTCCCGCCGATCCCAGACATCCCGCGCCTCTGCTGGGTCAGGATACCAAGGAGGTCCTGCACGACATCTTTGGTTACAGCGACGAGCAGATCGCCAAGTGGGAAGAGGAAAAAGTGTTCTGATTTTTTAAAAATCATACATTAAATAACAACATACTAGGAGGAAACACATTATGGATTTCAAGTACACTGAAGACCAGCTGGCGCTGCGCCGCGCCGTCCGCGAGTGGGCCCAGAGCTATCTGGCTCCCAAGGCCGAGGAGATCGACGTCAACAACCGCTTCCCCACTGAGACCATCGAGGCTCTGGGCGAGCAGGACCTGATGGGTCTGGCTTATCCCGAGGAGCTGGGCGGCGCTGGTTACGACGCCATTTCCGAAGCCATCGCCATGGAGGAGATCTCCGCCGCTTGCGCTGCTACCGGTTCTATCATCACTGGTCACTATCTGGGCTTCGACGCTCTGTATCTGGCCGGCAACGCTGAGCAGAAGGAGAAGTGGCTGCGCCCCGCTCTGGAAGGCGAGAAGTATGCTGCTTTCTGTCTGACTGAGCCCGCTGGCGGTTCTGACATGACCTCCAACAAGACCACTGCCGTTCTGGACGGCGACGAGTGGGTCATCAACGGCGTGAAGCACTTCATCACCGGCGGCGCTCACTGCGACTTCCTGTGCTGCTTCGCCATCACCAACAAGGAAGATCCCCGCCACGGCATGACCTGCTTCGTGGTCGAGAAGGGCAACCCCGGCATGAAGATTGCCTCCGAGGATAACAAGATGGGTATCCGCGGCGCCCGTACCGCTGAGATTGTCTTCGATAACTGCCGCGTTCCCAAGGAGAACATGGTTGGCGAGCTGAACGGCGGCTACCGTCTGGCTCTGGACGTGGTTGACCGCGGCCGTATCGGCATCGCCGCTATGTCCGTTGGTATCGCCCAGTCCGCTCTGGATCTGGCCATCAAGTATGCCAAGGAGCGCGAGGTCTTCAAGCGCCCCATCGCCAAGTTCCAGGGCATCCAGTGGATGCTGGCCGACGCCGCCACTCAGGTGGAAGCCGCCCGTATGCTGACCTACTACGCCGCCGACCTGAAGGAGCAGGGCGTTCCCTTCACCAAGCAGGCCGCCATGGCTAAGATCTTCGCCGCTGAGGCCGCTCACAAGGTGGTCGACACCTCTCTGCAGATCCACGGCGGTTACGGCTACATGAAGGAGTACCCCATCGAGCGGATCTACCGCGACCAGCGCATCACCGAGCTGTTCGAGGGCACCTCTCAGGTCCAGAAGATCGTTATCGCTGGCCAGCTGCTGCACTGATTCAGTCCTTATAGGTCTCTGATACAGGACAAGGTAAAGCTCAGATAGCTTCATATTAAGAGCAAAGATATGGGCAAATCTTGGTTTTACAGGATTTGCCCATATCATTTGAAAAAATTAACGCGAAATCGGGACCTCCGATACGCGCCATTTGGGAGGATAAAACATGAATGTACTGGTATGTATCAAGCAAGTACCGGATAACGCGGTAGTGCCCAAGCTGGACGCCGCTACCAACCGCGTCGTCAAGGAAGGCGTGGAGACCATGGTTAGCCCCTTCGACCTGAATGCGGTCGAGGCCGGCCTGAAGCTGGTCGAGGAGCACGGCGGCGAGGTCAGCGTACTGACCGTGGGCGACGACTCCTGCAAGACCACTCTGCGCATTGGTCTGTCCATGGGCGCTGCCAAGGCTTATCTGGTCAATGACCCCGCGCTGGAGGACTCCGACACCTGGGCCACCTCTTACACCCTGGCCAAGGCCATCAAGTCCATCGGCGAGTTCGACGTGATCCTCTGCGGCAAGCAGGCCATCGACGACGACGCCGGCCAGGTCGGTGCCGGCGTTGCCGAGCAGCTGGGTATTTCCCAGATCACCTATGTGAACGAGATCAAGGAAGTCACCGCCGACACTCTGACCGCCAAGCGCGTTAGCCCCGCCGGCGAGGAAGTGGTCGAGGCTAAGCTGCCCGTCCTGCTGACTTGCGAGAAGTCCCTGAACGAGCCCCGTTACCCCACCCTGAAGCGCACCAGAATGGCCAACCGCGCTGAGATCCCCGTTATGGACTGCGCTGCCATCGGCGCCGATGCTGCCAAGGTGGGCAAGAACTCTCCCTCCGCCATCAAGAAGCTGTACACCCCCGCTCCCCGTCAGAGCGGCGAGCTGATCAAGGGAGAGGCTGAGGAGATCGGTAAGATCGCCGTCCAGAAGCTCGTTGAGCAGAAGATCATCTGATAAGGGGGAACAAGACATGTCTAATAAGAATAGCGTATGGGTCTGCCTGGAGCAGACCGACGGAAAGATTGCCGGTGTCTCCTACGAGATGCTGAGCGAGGCCAGAAAGCTGGCCGATCAGCTGTCCACCGAGGTCTGTGCCGTCCTCATGGGCGCTCAGGTCCAGGATCAGGCTAAGGAAGCCTTTGCCTATGGCGCGGACAAGGTCTATGTCTGCGACGACGAGAAGCTGAAGGATTACCGCACTGACAGCTACTGCAAGGTGCTGGAGAATCTGGTCAAGGAGAACACCCCCGACATCCTGCTCCTGGCCGCCACCACCAACGGCCGTGATCTGGCTGCCCGTCTGGCCAGCCGTCTGGAGACCGGCCTGGCTGCCGACTGTGTGGCTCTGAATCTGGAGGATGGCCAGCTGGTGGCCACCCGTCCCACCTACGGCGGCAACATCATGGCCGACGTGGTCTTCCCCGAGAAGCGTCCCGCCATGTGCACCATCCGTCCCAACGCTCTGTCCAAGTCCGAGCCCGACGCCTCCAAGACCGGCGAGGTCATCGCTGTTGCCATGGATGCTGAGGAAGCCGAGCTGCGGACCAAGGTCCGTGAGGTCCTGGCCAAGGCCAGCGGCGAGATCAGCCTGACCGACGCCCAGATCATCGTCTCCGGCGGCCGCGGCCTGGGCGATGCCAGCGGCTTCGACCTGATCCGTGAGTTTGCCCAGACTCTGGGCGCCGCCGTGGGCGCCTCCCGCGCCGCCGTCGACGCCGGCTGGATCCCCTATGAGCACCAGGTCGGCCAGACCGGTAAGACTGTCGCCCCCAAGCTGTACATCGCCTGCGGTATCTCCGGCGCCCTGCAGCACCTGGCCGGCATGAAGACCTCTGACGTGATCGTGGCCATCAACAAGGACGAGGAGGCCCCCATCTTCGGTGTGGCTAACTACGGCATCGTGGGCGACCTGTACAAGGTCATTCCCGTGATGATCGAGGAAATCAAGAAGGTTCTGGCTACCCGCTAACCTTATCTGGTAAAACACCAGCCGGGCGCGGCTCCCGTGGGAGCCACCTTCCGCGGCCTGTCCGCGCCCCAGCTATTTAATAAGAACGGAGGAATTTCAGCATGAGCTATGCTGCTGAAGCTATGACCATCAAGCTGGACTACGAGCTGCCCGAGTATCCCACTTTTGAGGAGGGTCTTCGCCGCGCTCCCCGCCGCGAGTCCCACCTGAGTGAGGCTGACAAGGCGCTCGCCATCAAGAACGCTCTGCGCTACATCCATCCCGACCATC
>Ga0129306_1000543_pt1 | contig 58371 bp, 48 predicted proteins | sample P827metagenome_FD_94438 | JGI IMG/M metagenome (GOLD analysis project Ga0129306, IMG submission 94438) | Capybara group fecal microbial communities from Wisconsin, USA - P827 metagenome | ecosystem: Host-associated > Mammals > Digestive system > Large intestine > Fecal | place: USA: Wisconsin... | reverse complement strand
CGGTCGTTGCGAAGCTTGCGGACGGTTCGCCGTTCCTCCTCGCGCATTCGTTCGGGCGCGGCACCGTGTTCGAGTCCGCGTCCGTCTTCGACGCCTCGTCGGGTCTCGTCTCCAAGCGCGGGTTCGTACCGATGATGCACGAGCTCGCATATTCGCTCTCCAGCCCGGCCGCAGTGTCGCTCGACATTAGGCCTTCCGAAGGGCTCAGCCTCCTGCTCGCTTCCGGCGCTTCCGGCGACATCGCGGCTGGCGACAACGGGCTCGTCGGCTACTACTTCCCGCAGATCGGCTGCCAGGGCAAGCCCGTCATCAAGTTCGATCCGAAGATCGATTTCCGCTGGGGCTGGAACTCCCCCGCGGGCGGGATACCGAACGACAACTTCTCGGTGCGCTGGCGCGGCGCGCTCATCGCGCCCGAAACTGGCCCGTACAAGTTCTCGTGGAGCGTCGACGACAGGTTTTGGCTGCGCGTAGCAGGGCGCGACGTCAAGAGCAACGTCGACATTCCGCTCGAGAAGGGCAAGGCGTACGCGATCGAGGGTCGCTTCGAGGAGGACGGCGGAGAGGCGCGCGTGGAGCTGAACTGGCAGCGTCCGGACGGAACGAAGGAGCGCGTCCCGCAGAACGTCCTCCGCACGCGCGCGTCAGGCGTCGCCGGTGCGGGCGAAGTCGTCGAGATGACCGATCCGCACGGCGAGACGTTCTACGCCGAGATCGTCCAGGGCGAGGAGGGGCTGCTCCTGCGCACGGCGCGCAGCTTCATCCCGGGCGTCTACACGGTCAACGCGGTCCCAGAGACCTTCAAGGAGTCCTGTTCGTTTGTCTCCGACGCGGAGGGTAAGATCAAAATCACCGTCTCCGCCGGCGTCGAGGAGTCGACCCTCACGGCGATAACGCAGAACGAGCTTTCCGACCTCTGCAGCTACGTGCAGATATCGCAGGCGATCAAGGACGAAGACGTCGTGAAGGCGATCGGCGGGCAGAGCTTCGGCAAGGAGGTGTGGCGCGTGCTGGCGTTCTTCGCGTTTCTCTTCCTCGTCACAGAGCCCGCCATCGCGCGCTGGATCGCCATCAACCGCCGCACGGGCGACGTAATCGACACGGAGGGATCATGGATCAGAACGTAATACGCACGGACCTTCTTCCGGAGTCGATGTCGCTCTGGCTGATCGTCGCGCTCGCGGCGTTCGCGCTGGCCGCGTGGGCCGCGTGCCACTGGGCGGTTAAGAGATACGGATCCAACCGCTTCAACGTGTGGACGCGCGCGCTCATGGGCGTCCCGCCCGGCGTCATCGCCTGCTGGCTCGTTCTCCAGGCGCTCGCGCGAGTCCTCTTCCTCGCGACTCCGTGGTCGCTCTTCCTCGCCGCGATAGTCGCCGCGGTCTCGTTCGAGCTGGTTAGCGCCTTCTACTCGCACGAGTGCGCGCGCGTCCCGCCGCGCACGGCGAAATGGCTCGTCGCGTGCAGAATGTCCGCCGTCGCCGTCGCGCTCCTGGTCCTCATGCAGCCCGTGGTCGTCGGAGAGCGCGAGCGCACCGTGAAGGAGCGCGTGCTTGTTCTCGTAGACGACTCGGCGTCGATGCACTTCAAGGACCAGCTGATGACGCCGGAGGAGGAGAAGGACATAACATCGGCGCTCGGACTGGACAAGCTCCCCTCGGACGGCATGACGCGCGCGGACATGGTGCGCATGCTCGTCGCGGCCGGCGGCGAGTCGAGCTTCCTCTCCAAGGCCTCGCGCAAGTACGAAGTCGACGTGTTCCGCTTCGGCAGCACGCTCGTTCGCGAGGAGTCGCTCCAGGAGGAGCGCGCACTAGACGACAAGGAGAGGACGTTTAGGTCCGCGACCGACCTCACCAAGGCCCTCGAGCTCGCGATTAAGGAGGTTCCGGCGGAGGAGGTCTCGTCGATAATCGTCTTCACCGACGGACGCCACAACGGCGACGCCGGAGTGGAGTCCATTGCGCGCAAGCTGGGCGGATACGGCATCCAGGTCTCCGCCGTGGTCGTCGGAGGCACCGTGAAGCCGTTCGACCTCTCCATCGCCGCTGCCGACGCGCCGGAGTCGGTCTTCCTCGGCGACAAGGTGCGCTTCACCGTCCGCGTCTCGGCGACGCGCGCGAACGGCAGGAAGGCGAAGGTGCATCTCCTCGACGCCGACGGACAGATCGACGCTCGCGAGTTCACGGTCGAGGGAGACGAATGGTCGAAGGAGTTCCGCTTCTCCGACGTCCCGAAGACCCAGGGCGTGTACGGCTACACGATAAAGGTGACGGCGCTAGACGGCGAGCTTTTCGCGGACAACAACGAGCGCAGGCTGGACGTCGCCGTGTCGGACGACCGAACGAACGTGCTGCTCGTCGACGGACGCCCCCGCTGGGAGTACAGGTATCTGCGCAACCTTTTCTACGGACGCGACAAGTCGGTGCATCTCCAGGACTGGCTCGTCCATCCCGACTCCATCGCGGGCATCGAGCCGAAGCAGCTCGAGTACGCGAGCGCGGCTCGTCCGTTCGGCGACTCCGAGGCGGGCGGTTGGCCTAAGGAAGAAAGCGACTGGCGGCAGTTCGACGTCATAATCGTCGGAGACGTCGGGGAGGATGTGCTTACGGACAGCGTAGTGGAGCAGCTGCGCTACAACGTCGAGGAGCGCGGAACCCTCCTCGTGCTGATATCGGGCTCTGAGTACATGCCGTATTCGATACGGAACCAGAAGCTCCGCGACCTCATGCCCATCGAGTACGAACCGGACGGCGCGAGCCACCGCGAGGCGCCGGAGGAGGCGTTTGCGTTCCAGCTCACTGCAGCCGGACGCGGACACGTCGTGATGAACCAGAGCTCGTCGTCTTCCGAGAACGAGGACATCTGGAACGAGGTTCCCGACTTCCACTGGCGGCTTCCGCTCGCCGGCGTCAAGCCGGGCGCTGAGGTGCTCGCGTACGCCAAGCCCCGCAGGACGGACGGCTCGTCTGGCGAGGCGGTCGTCGCGCAGTCCATCGCCGCGACGATCGAGGAGGATCCCGAGGCCGCGCTCAAGCGCCTTGAGGATATGCGCGGAGAGCAGAGCCGCAACGCGCTCGTCGTCGCAGGTGCGCGCGGAAAGGGCAGGGTGCTCATGCTCACGACGGACTCCATGTGGCGTCTGCGCTCCAAGTACGGCGACCAGCGTCACCACCGCTTCTGGGGACAGGTCATGCGCTGGGGCGCGGGCGAGAAGCTCCGGAGCGGAAACATGTTCGCGAGGATCGGCACCGACCAGCTGCGCTACGGCGCGGGCGAGACGGTGAAGGCGTACGTCCGCTTCCTCGACGAGAGCCACAACGGCATCGACGGACTCGAACCGCGCATCCTCGTGCGCGCGCCGGGCGACGCGAGGGTCGCCGCGTTCCGCGCCGAGAAGCGCCCGGACTCCAACGGCGTCTACGAATGCGAGATCCCCGGATGCGAAAAGCCCGGCTCCTACATGCTCAGCCTCGACTGCCAGAAGGCCCGCGACGCGCTCGGGCCGAGGTATCCCGACGGACTCACCACCACCTTCGTCGTCGTCACCGCCAAGCAGCCCTCCGAGGAGGTCGACATAACGGCGACGCGCAACCAGGTCGAGCGCGTTGCCGCCGCAACAGGCGGAACGGTCCTCACGCCGTCCGAGTACGTCAAGCTCGACGCCGACTTCGGCGGAGGCTCGAAGCGCATCTCCGACCGCGTCGAGTTCCATCTCTGGAGCCTTCCTCCGCTTTTCCTTCTCGTCATCGCATTCCTCACAACAGAGTGGATTCTCCGAAAGAGAGCGTCCCTAGCCTGAGCCATGAGCACACATAAAAACATTCCGCCAGAGATCCGGTCGATCCTTGACGCATCCGTCAGGCGCGTCAGGGGCATACTGCTTTTCCGCGGCACATGCGCCGCGCTCGCCGCGCTCGTCGCGTCCGTGCTGGCCATCATGGCCATCGACGCGATGGTGACCATCTACGCGTCCTGGGTGCGCTGGGCGCTCTGGGCGGCGGGCCTCGCCTTCACCTGCTCCGTCGCGTACTTCGCGCTCGTGAAGCCGCTGAGGCGCAAGTTCACCGCGGCGGAGATCGCCTCGCTCATCGAGCGCAACCACCCCGAGCTGGAGGAACGCCTCTCGACAGTCGTGGAGCTCGCGGAGGCAGGCGACATCGGCGCGTCGTCGCGCCTCATGTCGGAGATAACGAAGGACGCCGTGAAGGATGCCGGGACGGTCTCGCCTAAGAAGGAGTTCACGGGGCGCACGGTCAAGCCGCGCCTCGTCGCCGCAGCTGTCGCGCTCGGCATTCTCGGCGCTCTCTTCGCGTTGTTCCCGAAGGCGACGCTCAGGCTCGCCACGCGCGCCATCATGCCGTCCGCCGAGGTCGACAACATCTACGCGTCGTCCCTCAAGGTCTCGCCCGGCGACCAGGTCGTCCTCGTCGGAACGCCGGTCACGGTGAACCTCGCGGTGGACGGAGGCTTCCCGTCGCGCGCGTTCGTGCGCACGCGCCCCGACGGAAAGGGCGAGAGCGTCGAGCGCATGGTGCGCGTCTCGGAGGAGGGCGCGGAGGGTCCCGTGTTCTATTCGTTCAGCTATCCGCGCGTCACGTCGAGCTTCCGCTACCGCATAAGCTGCGGCAGCGCGCTCACGCGCTCGTACCGCGTAGAGGCCGTGCCTGAGCCGACCTACTCGGACCGCGTCGTCGAGATCGTGCATCCCAAGTACACCGGACGCGAACCGGAGCGCTACACGAACACTGCCTCCGTCGTCGGCATCGCGGGATCGAAGGTGATGGTCTCCGCGCGTCCGTCGCGCGAGGGGATCGAGGGTGTCGCGAGGCTGCCCGGAGACAGGACGGTTTACGGTTCGCCCAGCCCCGATGGCAGGCTCGAGTTCTCCTTTGACCTGAAGCCCGAGCTGCAGGGAACGTGGAGCACCGTTGTCTGGGATTCCAACGGCTTCACGAGTCAGGTGGACCAGGCGTCCATCACCGTCGCGAAGGACACTCCGCCCGAGGTCAAGCTCGTCACGCCGGAGAAGCTCGAGCTGAAGCTTCCGCGCAACGGAAGCCTCCCCGTCGAGTTCGAGGCGAAGGACGACTTCGGCGTCGCGCGCGCGGTTCTCGAGATGTGCATCGGTGCCGGGCAGTGGACCGACGCCGGCCCCGTCGAGGTCTCGAAGGAGGGCGAGTTCACATGGGACGGAACGCATGTCGTCAAGTTCCTGTCCGAGGCTTCGAACGTCGACTTCAAGAACGCGGCGACGGTCCGCTACCGCATCAGGATCGAGGACAACCTGCCCGTCGAGCTTGGCGGACCCGGCGTCGCGCGTACGCCGGAGATACAGGTCGAGCTTGCCGCGCGCTGGGAGAAGTCCTTCGCGCGCCAGTCGCTTTCCGGACAGATCGACGAGGCGAAGAAGGGGATAAGGACTGCGGTGGACCATCTCCGCGAGGCGCGGCACAACTTCGAGTGGGCCGCGTCGAACTACGAGAAGTCCGAGAACAACGAGTGGCACCGCAAGGAGGCGCTCAAGAACAGCGAAAAGGCCAAGGCCGCGTCGCAGAACGCGGAGGGGCTTCTTTCGGAGTTCATCGACGGACTTCTCGACAGCCGCCTCGAGACGGGAGCGGAGATGTTCCGTCCGATTCTCGAAAAGCGCCTTACGCCGATACGCCAGGGCGCGGAAGACATCTTTCTCATGGCGCGCCGCGAGGAGAAGCGCGATTCAAACCGGCGTCTCATGAAGAACGCGGAATCCGCGATCAAGGCGCTTGAGGAGGCGCAGCGCAAGTTCGACATCCTCACAAAGACGGCGGAGGATCTCCAGCGCATCGAGGAGATCGCGGAGCGCGAGAAGCTTCTCTCCGAAATGGCAGAAGAGGGAGAGATTGAAGCGAAGGATCTCGCGGAGGAGGAGCAGAAGCTTCTCGACGATCTCAGGGACGAGATCCGCGACGACCTCGCGAAGAACCTCGACAAGCAGAAGGAGAAGGCGAAGGAGCTGCAGGACAGGGGCCGCGATCTCGAAAAGCGCCAGGAAGACCTCCGCGGCAAGGCGCAGGAGGCCGCGAAGAACAATGACGAGGGCGCGATGAAGGCTGCCGCCGACGAGGAAGACCGACTCGCCCACGACATAGACGAATTCAGAAAGCAGACGGATGCGCTCACGCGCGACATAGAAAAGCAGGCGGGCACCAAGGAGATGGATCCCAACAAGACGGCCGAGCCGACGGAACAGGCGTCCGACAAGGCGAGGTCCGCAGCCGAAGACGCAAGGTCCGCCACCGACAAGATGCGCAACGGCGACGCGCAGGGCGCGGACGAGAACATGAAGAACGCAAAGGACGCGCTCGCGGAGGCACAGGAAAAACTTGCCGAAGCCCAGAAGCGGATGGACGCAAAGAACGGCGACTTCGCCGAAAGCGCAAACGAGCTGCGCGACATGGAGAAGTCCATGGAAGAGGCTGTGAAGGCCGCGTGGGAAGCGGCCGAGGCGGAGCGCAAGGCAGCGGAGGCCGCGGCGCAGCAGCAGGCCGCACAACAAGGCCAACAGCAAGGCGAACAGCAGCAGCAAGGCCAGCAGCAGCAAGGCGACCAGCAAGGCCAGCAGCAGGGTCAGCAACAGCAGACTCCTCAGATGCAGAATGCCGCGCAGAAGGCCGCCGCAGCCGCCGAGAAGGTGAAGAACCAGGCGAACAGCAGGGCTGAGAAGAACAACATGCCGATCGACCAGTTCGAGTCTCCGGACCAGCAGGAGCAGCAGAGCTCGCAGTCGCAGGAAGGGCAGCAGAGCGAGAACTCGAAGTCCACTTCGGAGTCGAAGTCGTCACTTCCCGACAGGGGCAGGGCCAGAAAGGCGCGGAAGGTTCCGCAGGGAGTCTTCGGCGAAAAGGGAGAGGACGAGAATTGGTTCAAGATGAAGAGCGAGTCCGGAACGGGTGCGGAGGTCGATTCGCTCGACGACGTGCCTGCGGAGTACCGCGGGCTCGTGCGCGACTACTTCGAGGCGCTCAACAAGGGAGGTAGCAAGAAATGAGAACGTCCAGGCTTTGCGTCTTCTGTCTTGCGCTCGGCGTCTCCCTGTCGGCACTCGCGGCGAAGGAGCCCGATGCCGTTGACATTGCGATCGACAGGGGGCTCGAGTATCTGCTGGCATCCCAGAAGGACGACGGATCCTTCCACGGCCAGTTCGGCGACACTGTCGCGGTTCCTGCCCTCGCGAGCATGGCCTGCCTAGCGACGGGGCACGTTCCGGGCGACGCCAAGTACGGCAGGCTCATCGACAAGTCGCTCGACTACGTCCTCGCAAACCACGACGAGACCGGATACTTTGGTGCGAAGGGGAACGGGAGGATGTACGCCCACTCCATCGCCACGCTGTTCCTCACTGAGGTTTCGGGAATGGTCTCCAAGGAACGCCAGGCGGAGATCGACGAGATTCTGCCGAAAGCGATCAAGGTGATTCTCGACGCGCAGAACGTCAAGAAGAGCGAGCACGATGACGGCGGATGGCGCTACAATCCCGACTCCAGGGATTCCGACACCAGCTGCTCCGGCTGGGCGCTAATGGCGCTGCGCTCTGCCCGCCTCAACGGCGCGCAGGTTCCGAAGTCCGCAATCGACCGCGCCGTCGCCTACATGCACCGCCACCACCACAAGGAGAAGGGATGCTTCGGCTACCAGGGCGCGGACCAGTATGCGGTGACGCTCTCTGGCGCGGGCATACTCTGCCTGGAGCTATGCGGAAAGCACGAGGACCCAGACTCCATGACGGCCGCGAAATACCTGATGTCGGTTTACCGCGAGAAGCTTGCCGAGGAGGGCTATGCCTACTACGGACTCTACTACGCCGCGCAGGGGCTCTTCCAGATCGGCGGCGAAAACTGGAGGGAGTTCCACGACTGGATGCACTCGGCGTATCTGCCGCGCCAGCGCGCGAGCGGCGCCTGGCCGGACCACGGCAGCGAGCGCTCGGAGGCGTATGCGACTTCGATGACGATTCTGGCTTTTGCCGTGCCCTACAGGCAGCTGCCGGTGTACCAGCGAGACGAGACTGTCGACGAATGACGGAGAGGAAAATGGCGGAGAGGGGAAGATTCATAACTTTCGAAGGCGGCGAAGGCTGCGGAAAGTCTACACAGGTGAAACGCCTCGCGGCTGCGCTGGAGGCGAAGGGCGTAAAGGTGCTGCTTACGCGCGAGCCGGGCGGCACGCGCCTCGCGGAGATGATAAGGACGCTGCTCAAGGACGAGGCGGAGGATCCGCCGGTCGACCGAGCGGAGCTGCTTCTCTTTCTCGCGGCGCGCGCGCAGCTCGTGCGCAACGTTATACGTCCGGCCCTTGACGCCGGCACATGGGTGCTTTCCGACAGGTTCAGCGACTCTACGATCGCCTACCAGGGGTACGGAAGGGGGCTCCCCGTCGATTTCGTGAAGGCGGCGAACGACTTCGCGTGCGAGGGACTCGCCCCAGACCTCACGCTTCTCCTCGACGTCGAGCCGTCCGTCGCGGCGCAGAGGATGCGCGGACGCGAGGCGGCGACGAACACGTCCGCGGACCGCATAGAGCGCGCCGGAGAAGAATTCCACGCGCGCCTGCGCCGTGGTTTTCTCGAACTTGCCGCCGCCAACCCGTCCCGCATAGTCACTATCGACGCCTCCGGCACGCCGGATGAAGTCGCGCGCAAAATACTCCTCGCTTTACCCGAACGCCTGTGAAACAAGGAGACGCGGCATCCTGCCGCGTCAAGGAGCGTGAAAGGTTCGCAAATGCATGGAGACGCGGCATCCTGCCGCGTCAAACTCTGGAAATGACGCGGCTGGAAGCCGCGTCTCCATTTCAAGGCCGAATGGTAACCCTTTTGGGTGATTTCCACGCTATTGTCCCTTTTGGGAAAATATGATAAAATATTCTCTATTCACGGCGGATTGTAAAGTCCGCCGGGATGTGTTGTTAACAAACTAGGGGAGTGAAGGGGAAGAAAATGAGCAAAATGCTTGTTTCTGTTGTATTTTTGGCCGCGTTTGGCTACGCGCAGGCCGCTGAGAAGCCGTCGCTTACTGTGACGACGCCGAATGATGTCGTCAATCCAGACGACGGCTTAATCTCGCTTCGTGAGGCGTTCAACTACGCTCAGGCGGACAAATTCGGCACTGCAGGCGCGCTTTCGGAGGAGGGCGGCTACCGCATCACCTTCGACTATGCGAAGCTTGGTACCGACACGGTTACGCTAACAGATGGCCCCATCGAGCTTGAGACTTCCGGCGGAAACTGGGAAGGCAAAAAAATCTACATCGACGGTACCCTCGACCCTGGCAGCGACCTTGAGACGAATGCGGGCGATACGATAGTCACCATCTCAGGCGGCGGCATTACCTTCCCCAAGGCTTCATGGAATATTGATCTCGCCTATGTGCGTTTCGTCGGCTGCCCGATTAGCGTGACCGGCGGCAACGTTGTCTTCACGATGGAGACCTGCGAGGCTTCCGGCTGCGACCATGCCGTCTCCGTCAATGCCTCGGATGACGAGCTCCAGGCTGTGGTCAAGAACTCCACGATCTACGGCAACTCCAATTTTGGCGCGACGTTCAATGCCATGCTCGGAAGCCACAGTAGCTACGTCCTCGTTCTTGATTCCACTTTCTACGGCAACAAATACTACGGACTCAAGGTTGACGGCGCTGCGGATGCGCTCATAGCCAACACCACGTTTGCCGGCAACAACTTCGAGAACAACGCCGGAAACTACGCTCTCGACCTCTCCACGTCCGGCGATGCATACGTCTACAGCACTCTCGCCGTCTCCAACGGAACCGGAACGAAGGACATCGGATGCAAGGCCGGCACACTCACGATTGAAAGCTCCCTCTACGGTTTGATCGAGGGTACGGAGAACAATGCGAACGTCACCGCTGCGGCGAATACGATTTTCGCAAGTCCGATGACGCTCGACCAGATTTTCAAGACTACTCCCCTTGCTCTTGAGTATTACAACGCAGCGACGCCTTCCAAAAAGGCCCTCACCAAGACTCTTCTCCTCAACTCTGGCGCGACGCCGTCCATTGCCGGTGGACTCGGACAGTGGGTGCGCTACACGACTTCCACAGCGGCCGAAACCGCTGGCAAGGTGACATCATTCCAGGTTGCCTATGACCGCAAGGTCGCATCCAACTGGGAGACCGTCTGGGGCGAGGTGCAGACCGGCGATGTTCCCAGCACCCTCACCCTCGACCAGAATGAGCGCTCCTTCGCTTCGAACCTCCCCTCCGCAGGTGCGTGCTGGACCAAGGTCGAGGTTCCGTCCCTCGTTGTAACGACTATGCGCGACACGATCGACGGATCTGACGGCGAAACGTCGCTCCGTGAGGCGCTCGCCTATGCCCGCCGCCTCGGCGGACCCGATGTGCGCCAGATTACCTTCGACTATGACAAGCTCATGGAAGAGGCTGCTCATCTCCCTGACGGTTGGGATGCTTTCACGATTTACCTTGGCAAGTCGTTTGATCCGGAAGCCGCCACCCCGACCGTGGTGGACGGACTCAACGCCGCCACGCCGCTCGAGATTGACGGCAATGTTGAGATTCTCGGCGGTATCAACGACTGGCTCTGCGTCAAGATTGACGGAATCGACATGCAGCGCGACGTGTTCTCCGTTACCGACGGATCTCGCGCACGGGTCGTCTCAATGGAGGTTAAGCGCGGCAAGACCGGATTTGTCGTCAACGGTTCTTCCGTCATCTATTTTGACGACATGTCCATCCACCATGTTAATGATGGTGTTATTGCGTTTGGCGACAACAGCGTTGTGTTCGCAAATGGGTCTTCCTTCTATAATGTCCAGAACACTGCTGTTTATGCCGGAAAGAATATCACGCTCCTCAACACTACCGCGCAGGGATCCGTTAGTTCCGCAAAGGGCGATGTCGTCCTTGCGGACGCCACCGTCGTCGGCAATGTGAGTGCCAACGTTAAGTTCCAGGCGGCTAACTCGATTGTGAACGGAACAGTCACGGGCGGATCGGTCTGGGCCCGCCACTCCGCGTTCTCCTCTGCGCTTTCGGGCGTTGACACAACCAACTACACGGGCGTCAACCTCGGCCTCTCCGAAATCCAGATTTACGGAAACGGCGAAGCGGATTCCCGCAACAACAAGGGATACTACACGTTCTCCAAGGATGTGGACTGGGCAAAGAACGGAACCATCATAGCCGCGTTCAACTGGGATTGGACAACTGCGACTGACGCGCCGACGCTCCACTATGGCGGCCGTGTTAACTGGAATGTTCCGACGAGCAGTTCGATTGTCCCTGAAGACTGGGTCGCATATGCGTTCGGTGACAACAACAACGCGCTTTATCACATCGGCCTTGCAATTCTGTCCGACGAAGTGGCGCAGCTCCGTCTCCCGAACGCTGGGTACATCACGATGGGTGCGTGGACCGCCTATCGCGCCGTCGCCTGGAAGTCACTTCAGAATCCCACCGATGCCGCCGATGTGCTGGGTGCGGGCGGATACGACCACATTGATCGCAACAATTACTATGACACAGTCCAGAGTGGTGTCAACAACCTCGCGGCTACGCTTCCCGATGGCAAGGCAAACGAACTCTATGAAGGCAAGCCCGCACTGTACCTTTGGGGAACCGAGATCGCCAACGACGAGCTCGAGAGCTACTTTCGTCGCGTCTATATTTCGAATGACATGTCTCTTGTCGGACAAGGGGCCAACTCGACAAAGCTTACCTCCGACTCGACGAACGGAAGGGCAATTCTAGTCAACGAAAACGTAAATGTAATCCTTGCCGGATTCGAAGTTTCCAATTGCGCTCATAAGGGTATTGAAATTTCAACCGGCGCTTCGGCTAAGCTAAATGATGTCGCCGTGCTGAACAATGCCGACGACGGAATCCGTGCTTATGACGGCGCAGGAGCAATCGAACTGGTCAACACGACGGTTGCTGGCAACAAAGTTGGACTTTCTGGTCTTGTGCAGTGGTCGCTTTATGACGTAACAGTTTCAACGAATGGTATTGGCGTTTGGGGCGGAGGTACCGGAACCCTTACGCTTGTTAACTCCATTGTTCTTGGCAACAATGAAGACCTTAACTCTGTCACTGTGTCCAATAATCTCTACTCGATCACCTCCGGTAGCGACCAGGCGACAATCTTCGACTACGGTAATGCGGACATCAACATACCTGACGACGCCCCTGGTTACACCCCCTGGGGTTCGCAGATATGGATCGCCTACGCGAGCCGCGCCGGCTGGCAGGGCACGAAAATTGCTAAGGACGACAATGGCGACTGGTACTATCTCGACCGCGGCAATTCGGATTTGACCGCAGTTGCAAAGGAGAACTGGCAATCCGACCGTTCTCAGTGGCAGTGGAAGAAGGTTTCGGACAATACGGTTGCCTCCAATCCTTCAGCTCTTGAGATCATCAACGTCGACCAGGTTGGACGCACGCGTCTTGCAGCCGAGGATGTCGGTTTCAATGAGTACGCCATCGGTGCATTCGCGCCGTCCGTCTCCATTAAAGTCCAGCTGATGACCCAGCTCAAGGAGTATGCAAGCCGCCACCTCGAGATCGAGCCTACGGATGCCATCTTCGCGATTCGCAGCGCCATGGCAGATCAGTACAAGGCTTCCGGGTCTGAGTCCGTCTACTACAATACCGCCGACGGCAAGCTCTACACGACGTTCACCCAGACACTACCAACTCTTGCGTTCCCGCGCGGATCCTATCCGACTACGCCCGTTTCCGGTGAAGTCGCCGGAACGAGCGGATTCATTATGACCGCGAACGTCTCGCCCGTCGAGTCGGGACGTCAGATTCACGTCAGGAAGAATTCCGAGGGCACCGCCTACGACGGATACGACACGACGTTCGAGGATGTTCATATTTTCTTCGGGTCGACGGAGAACGAGCTCACCGATGCCTATGCGATTTCTCTCGTCGGTGTCGACCCGGTTGCAGAATCCGAGAATGGCGGGACATTCCCCGGATATGCCGAACTCTACATAGTCCCTCGCAATGTCACGCTCTCTTCCGGCATAACCAAGGCGAAGTACTACGACGGCACGCCTTATGTCCACATCACAACCGAAAATCTTGAACATGCAGGCGTCCTTAACGCCGAGGTTTCGCTAGGTACAGAGCCCGGAATCACCTATGCGAGCGCGCATGTTGATCCCGCTCTCGTCACTGGTTATACGGACAATGGCAATGTCGTTCCGCAAACCAGTTACTATAAGCTGATATGGGATCCGAATTTCTCCTTCGTCGGCGCCCCGACTTACCTTGAGGACTATGTAGTCGTCAAGGAGGATCTCTATGCGGTCATCCTTCCGAAGCCCGTGACCGTTGATGTCGTCGATTTCGTCAAGCAGTATGACGGAACCAACATCGTCGCAAACGCTTCGACGATAGCGTACAAGTTCACGTCCACGGACAATGACGGCGTTGCCCAGGAGTCGTTCCTCTATCCGGGCGACGATCCGCGTTCCGGCGGCGACTGCCTGCCCGGCGCCGTTGTCTCCGGCAGCATGTCCTTCAACGGCGGAACGGATGTGACTGTCGGTCCCGACGTAACTGTTGACGGATCAAACAACTACACGGCGACTCCTTATCCTGTCGCACAGAACGACTTCACAGTCGTTGATTCCAATAACAGCAGCGTCAACCGTGCAAACGATTTCGCCTTCACGTTTGATTCCTCCGTCGACGTGGGCATTCAGCGCCGCGTGATCTCGTATTTCGACCATGTGCAGGACCGTCCGTATGACGGAACGGTCTATGTTTATACCAATGCGACGCAGAACTATGCAGTGCCACAGTATTCTGAGACTGGCGTTACACGTTTTGGCAAGTCTGAACCGGAAAAGCTTGTCATCAAGCAGTTTAACAACTCTCTCGCCAGCTATGAGATTCCTACCGTCCAGGGTTCTCCCGTTTATAATACCGATACACAAACATGGGACGGCAACAGTGTCTACGGACAGGATCTGATTTTCAACTTCGATTCTGAAAATCAACGGAGCAAGTACTACAAGCCCACCTATGGAAATATCATCGAGTGGGAGGGGATCAATGGCGCGAATATAAACAACTACGAAGTTGACCTCCACGTCAATTCGCGCATCCTGCCGCGTATCCTCAGCCTCACGTCCATCACGGGCAAGAAGGATTATGACGGCTCCAAGACGAATCTTGTTGTCGATGCGTACACGTTCGACACCGCGGCACATGACGATGTCAATAATCGCTATACCGGCACAACGGGCATTATCCCCGGTGAAATGCTCGGACTTTCCGGAACGGGCGCAACATCCACTCAGCGCGATGCTACCGGCACAGGAACGGCGACGGACACCACGACATGGTCTGACCTCACTCTTTCCGGAATCGGACAGGGCGACGCCATCAACTACTGGATTCTGCCGACAACGACGATGACGTCCACTATCGACATTGATCCGCGTCCCATCACGCTCTACTTCCATGCCGTTAAGACCTATGACGGCACGACGGACGTCAAGTACATGCTCATGGGTGCGAAGGATGGCGACACTGTCCTTCCCGTTTCGCAGGACTATACCTATCAGCAGTCTGGCGCATGGAAGTACATCGTTGAGACTTCGGTGCTCAACGACGACAATGACAATACCGTCCCAGAATCGTTCTCTATTACTGCGTCCAACGCTTCGTACGCCTCGCCGGAAGCTAACGACAATATTGGAAATGACTATATTTCCATTGGAGCGACCGCATTTGCCGGCTTGACCGGCGGCGCGAAAGAGTCAAACTATGCGTTCACCATCGTTAAGTCCGGAGCGATTGCAAAGCGTCCCCTCGGACTTGACGTGGGCGATCAGGAAATCGTCTATGGCGATCCGCTATCCCTGGACGGAACGTATGCTCTGTTCGAGCATAATGGATTTACGGTAGCAAGGTACATACTCGGAGCATCGTATGGAGATCCCATTCCTGAATCTGTGGTCGATCTCGACAGTGCCCGCGCCGCTGTAGCCTCAGGACTTCGCAATAATTCAATGTATGAAGATTCCGACATGGCTATGGGTTATAATAGCGAAGAGCATGGCCGATTCCATTTCGATGAGACCGAGAGTGGGTATCCAGGCGGTCGGTGGAACCAGACAGGTAATGTGCTCTTCACTTTTGATGGCGAAGTCGAACTAGCGGCCGGCCCCACGGTGTTTTTCGTTGACGCCACGCAGAAAAACAGTGTTTATGCCGGCGATGACGTTCGCGACTTCCGCGTCACCATCTACGGCAACGGGCAGGTCTATACGATCGACGATTCGATGTGCTTGACTTTCGATGGAAATGATGGACATAGGTACAGGTACAACTGGGCAACCAACACGTTCAACGTTGCGCAGGCCGGGACATATAAGCTTCACGTTGAGCAATTCTCACGGCAAAACGGATATTTCATCGAACTTGCTTATACGAACACTGCCGATGAAGTGTCCATGGGCGCCGATCTCAACAATCCTGACCTGACCGGCTTCACCGGTGTCTACGCGAAGAACGCGAAGAAGGCTGTGCCCGCATCTGAAGATTCCGCATTCATTCCTGCTTACTACGGCAATTCCTACCACATCACTGGTAGCGATTCCGACTGGACATGGCAGCCTGCGGAAAACAATGTCATTCGCGATGTTGTTGCATCCGTTACGGGCAATGATTCTGCCCATGATCAGAACAACAACTGCGATTGCACCGGCACGTCAGCAGTTCTTACCGATGCCGCAATCTCGACAAAGGAAGTTTATGGACAGGCTGCCGAGAATGCCGCGACGTTCGCCGCTGGCGCAGGAGCGACGCTTGAATGGACTCTTTCCGTAGCAAAGAATCTCAAGGAGTTCCGTTTCTACACCGCCCACGAAGACTCAAACGGTACTCGGGCCGCCATTTACATCGGTTCCATTCAGGTTAAGCATACTGATGGGACATGGGAGACGATCGACGGTTCCACGTTTAATTTCTGCGAGGGATATGGTGACCTCGTGAATACTGTCGAACCGAAGAACACCTGGTGGACCCGCCGCGTGTGCCGCTTCTACAGCGCAAACGGTGCGGCTATTGCGACCGATGTGACGGCAATCAAGGTTACGATAGCGAACAAGATACACGACGGATACATCCGTTTTGCGGAAATCGAAGCGATTGGCGCTCCGACCGTCGAAGGGTCTGCTGTCAATAAGCTCGCTACTGGCGATGTCTTCTCGGTGACGCTCGGCGTTGACTCGGGTAAGATTTCTATGTCTTCCTCGGATAATCCGGAAGTCGGAACTCATGAGGAAGCGATTCTTCCGACCGGCAGTGCCATTGTCAACGCAAGCTCGCAGAACAGGTATACGAGCTACGACATTGCCGTTACCAAGGGTGACCTTGTCGTCACAGCTCGTCCGGCGACGGTGACGGTTGACGGAACGAAGTTCTGGAAGGTGTATGACGGAACGACCGCCGTTCGTCCGATCGACGAGAACAGTGCGCTCGGCAACACGATCACGGGCGACGATATCTCGATTGCGGGTTCGTTCGCGTACGACACCGCCAATATCGGCACCGGACACACCATCACGATGTCCGGCATCACGAAGTCTGGAGTCGACAGCGGAAACTACACAGTTCCTGAAACCGCCTATGGCGAGGACGCCGTGATCGACACGCTGTACATCTCCGACCCTGCGCAGACGCCGATCCTTATCGGCAGCACGTGGCTGAACAACAACATCCCGATCTACGCAAACACTGCGTATGCAACCAATCCGAACATTCTCCACGATGTTGTTGAGGCGATCAACGTTACCAACTCGAACGGAGTCACGGCGTGGCAGTCGTACGTCCTCGGCTTTAATGACAAGAGCGGAATGCTCTGGATCGACACCGAGCAGTACAACGATACGTCCAAGATCCTCGCGCACTACAATACGCTTGCGCCCGTTGCGGCATCCGGTTACACGCCCAAGTTCGCGCTCGTCACACGCGAGAAGGCCGGTGGATACAGCGAGAGTGTCGGTGGCATCCAGGCGGCCAACACGAAGTTCGACATAGCGACGGGCTCGAATGATCCGACAGGGCACTACGAGATCAACGCGTACTTCTACAGCAACAACGGCAACCTCAAGTATCTTGGCATGACGGACGATCAGAAGGCTGCTATTCAGGATGCAGACGAAAACCTCGCGTACTGCAAGAGCGTCAACACCCTCGGCATTCTCAAGGCTGCGAGCACGAACCATCAGGAGATGATTGCGATCCCCTGGAAGCAGCTCGCCCCGAACGACGACCAGTACATTCTCGTCGAGAACATCGTCCAGACTGCGAACCTTACGGCCGGCGACCAGCTTTACGTCTACCGTCCGAACGACACCGTTCCGGAAGGCGTTCCGACGTCTCTCGGCGGCGGCTACTCGCTCGTCTGGTACGACGAGTTCAACTACACTGGTGCTCCTGATCCGCAGAAGTGGGTCGCAAAGACTGAAACAAAGACATTCACGCTTGGCGAGGGTAGCGCCAAAGTAACAGGCACTCTCATTCATCGAGCTCAGAATGCGTATTGCGAAGATGGTAATCTTGTACTAAAACAGGAATGCGATACTGGTGACTCAATGATTAGATATGATGCGCAGCTGCTATCCTGGGGGCTTATGAACTTCAAGCACGGCCGAATTGTTGTTCGCTTCAAAGACGAAGTCTGGCCTGGCATGAGGCCTGAGATTGCATACTTGAGCAACGAGTACGGCCTTGATTACTTCAACGCGTACAGCTATTACCACGATTGGTGGCCCGAGAATGATACGTATGCCCCTGGCACTCCGCTTGTGTATACATATATGGAAAGCGCAGCTATGTCAAGCTGGCAACGGTCTGATGGGCGCTATGAAGATCAGACAGCTGTTATGCCTGAAGGATGGAATTCAGACTATCATGATCTGGTTATTGACTGGGAACATGGTACGAATGGCGATACCGTTAAATACTCCATTGATGGCACCGAATACATGTCCAGATCGTCGATAGCAGGCGTTGATGTCCCCAATTACTTGATGCTATCGTACGGACCAAATGAATATTGCTCTGATCCTGTTAATAATGTCGGCATCGACTCGCACTATCTGCTGATCGACTATGTCCGCGTCTATCAGAAGGACGATGGGCACAGCGAGATTGAATCGACGGTCAGCTTTGATCGCGGCGTTTACGACTGCTATCTGCTTGATGCAGAGAAGAAGTGGTCGTCTATCACGAGCTACAAGCTTGATGCGTTCGGGAAGCTGACTACGCGTACTGCGACCGCACCTGAATATGCCCGCATTCCGCGCGGCAGCGCGGCGTGGCTTGTCCGCGGCGACAACACGAAGCCGATCTACTTCGCCGGACAGGTCAACACGAACGAGACCGTGACGACCACCGTCGAGCGGGGTAGTGTCAGCGCACCGAAGTGGACGATGCTCGGCTCGCCCTCCATCAACGAGCCGTTCGACATCGCAACGATCACCGAAGGCGTCGTCGCCACGACATCCGCTTCGCAGTTCATGGATCAGATTGTCGTTCATCGCGACGGCGTAGACAAGATCTACACCTACGAGAACGGACATTGGGGCTACTGGACGACGGAAACGTTCACCAGGTTCGGAAAGACCGGTACAAGGTCCGTATACAAGACCGACGACACGGTCATTCCTGTCGGCACGGCCTTCTGGTACGTCAGCCGCGGCGGAAGCCCGACGATCACCTGGAGATTGGTGCCATCAACAGAAGAATCGGGCTCAGGCGAAGGAAATTAATAATCACCAGTCAACAGGTAAGACGGTTTATCAGGAAATACGAAAATGAAAAGAATATTTACAGCTTTGTTTGTCGCGGCGGCGTCATATGCCGCTTCGGCGGATCTCCTCTACTGGATGATCGATCAGACAGGTGCCGATCCTCAGTACGAGTTCACCTACGCCCAGATCAAGGCGCAGCCTTCCGGTGGCGGAGAGGCGATCACACTTACCGCCGTTGATGCCCAAAGTGGACTTCCGGCCGGAGATACCATCTGGGCGAATGAAGTCTCTGACGACGACAGCGGCCCTGTTGTAGGAAAGAGCGTCGGCTTGATGGCAGTTGATCTCTCCGGGCTTTCCTCCACCGACTACAGCTTCTTCATCGAGCTGTATTCGATGGCGACTGGCCATGAGGTCAAGGTCGGGCAGTCGGAGATCGCCGCTTACAGCCAGCTTACGGCTTCGATCTATGAGCAGGGGCTTGGGCTTCCGTCTCTGGAAAAGGCCTGGAATCCGACGATCACCAACGTCCCCGAGCCTACCTCGGGCGTGCTGATGCTCTTCGGCCTTGCCGCCCTCGGCCTGCGCCGCCGTCGCGCGCTCGGCTGCTAAGCGATTTAAGGTGATTAACCATGGAGACGCGGCATCTTGCCGCGTCTTTATTTTATCGCGGACAACCACGCCCGATGGAAGTGTGTCGCCTTTCGGCGCGATGGCCGCAGAAATGGTATAATATATCTCAATGTACACAGATGTTCCATTCTGGCTGTCGATTGTGATGATCGTTGCAGGGCTCGCCGCGCTGGCGTGGTCGAGCGACCTGTTTGTCGATGGCGCGGCGAAGGTGGCGAAGGCGCTCGGCATCTCGCCGTTCGTCATCGGCATGGTTATAATCGGCTTCGGGACGAGCGCGCCGGAGCTGTGCGTGAGCGTTATGAGCGGATGCTCCGGTCACTCCAACCTGTCCCTGGGCAACGCCTATGGAAGCTGCATCTTCAACATCGCCGTCATCCTAGGCGTCGCCGTGATGGTGTTTCCGCTCGTCACGCGTCCGGCTGTCACATATGTCGCGGGACCGGGACTCGCCGCGATTTCCCTCTTCTCCCTGTTTGTCCTGCGGGATGGTTCGTGCTCGCGTCTGGACGCGTCTATCTTCCTCGCGGCCTTCCTTGTGCTCCTTCCGCTGTACTGCTGGTTCGACCAGAAGACCAAGGCCGTCGGACACGGCCGGCGGAAGAGGAAAGGCGCGCCGCCCGACGCGGAGCCAGAGGAGAACGGTTCCATTATAGTCGCCATCGTGAAGCTCGTCGTCGGATTCTCCGTCCTCGTCGGCTCTTCGCACATTCTCGTGTGGGGGGCGGTCGACTTCGCGAAGTTCATCGGAGTGTCGGACCTCGTCATCGGACTCACCATCGTCGCCGCCGGAACGTCTCTCCCCGAGCTCGCGAGCGCCGTCGCGTCCGCGCGCCGCGGCGAGCACGAGTTCGTGCTCGGCAACATCATCGGCTCGAATCTCTTCAACATGCTCGCCGTCGTCGGGCTCGCCTGCGTCATCTCGCCAGTCGATTCCTTCTCGCCGTATGTCCTGAAGCGCGACCTGCCGCTTCTCACTCTGCTGTCGCTCTCGATACTGCTCTTCGGCGTCAACAGGCGTCATCCGATGTGGCCAGGCGTGATAAGGCGCCGCCACGCGACGGTTTGGCTCCTCGTCTTCACGGCATATACCGTCCTCATGTTCCTCCAGGAAACGGGCAAGCTGTAAAGCTGCGGACAAGGTGCCGTCTCGACAACCTTCAACTTTACAACCTTAAACCTTCAACTTGATAATCATGTCCAAAGTAATTGCAATCGACGGACCAAGCGGGGCGGGAAAGAGCTCCGTGTCGCGCATTGTCGGAGAACGCCTCGGATTCCTCCATGTTGATTCGGGAGCGCTCTACAGAATCATGACCTGGCAGGCATTGGTGAAGGGCGTGGAGACGTCCGACCCCGAAGCCGTCGCGGCGTTCGCCCCTACGGTGGAAATCGAGTGCCGTCCGGAGAACGGCGCGATCGCGTACTATGTCGGAGGCGAGAAGCCGGGCGACAGGATACGCACTCCCGAGATCAATGCCCATGCCTCGCACGTCGCGACCGTGAAGGCGGTGCGTGAGCGCATCACTGCGCTTCTGCGCGGAATGACCCAGTACGGAGATCTCGTCGTAGAAGGACGCGACATCACGACAGCTGTGTTCCCCGACTCTCCCGCTAGGTTCTACCTCACCGCCTCCGCCGAGGCGCGCGCCCGCCGTCGCCAGAAGGAGGAGGTCGAGAAGGGCATCGCGAACCAGTCCGCGGAATCCGTAAAGGCCTCGCTCCTCGCGCGCGACGCGATCGACTCGACGCGCAAGTACGCTCCGCTTCGCAAGGCTGACGGCGCGATCGAGATCGACTCCTCCGACCTCACCCTCGAACAGGTCGTCCAAACCGTCCTCGCCGCTCTACCCTCCGACTGGGCTTCCAATTCTTAATTCATCATTCCCATGCGCCTTTCCGTCAAGCTCTGCCTAGTGGCTCTCGCCGTGTATCTCGCGGCGGCGCTTTTCGGCGAGGTGCAGTACCGAGTGGCGCGCTTTCGGGACGTGACGCCGGCGTACAACGTCGTCAACACGGAGGAGCGCTTCATGCCTCCGTCCGCGCGGCACTGGCTCGGGACGGACAACCTCGGGCGCGACGTTGGGCTCAGGCTTGTCCAGGGCGCGCGCATAGCCTTCCACGTCGGCATAATGACGTCGCTCATTGCGATCCCGCTCGGAGTTGTGCTCGGGCTTCTCGGCGGCTACTTCGGCGGGAAGGTCGACTCGCTCGTTGTGTGGATGTGCGCAACGGTGGCGTCGATGCCGGGGCTGCTGTTCATCCTCGCGATATCGCTTGTCGTCGGGCAGGGGCTTGTCGGAATATACATGGGCATAGGCTTCACCACCTGGGTGGGTGTATGCCGGACGGTGCGCGCGGAGGTGATGAAGCACCGCGACCGCGCGTACGTGCAGGCGGCGCGCGTGCTGGGGTATTCGCATCTCCGCATCATGTTCCGGCACATTCTGCCAAACGTTGCGCACATCATCCTCATCCAGTTCTCGATACGCTTCCCCTCCGCCGTCTCCACCGAGGTCTTCATCTCGTTCCTCGGAATCGGCGTGCAGGGCGAGCCGTCCTGGGGCGTCATGATCAACAATGCGCGCGCCCGTCTGTGGCAGGGCGTGTGGTGGGAGATGACGTTCACGACGCTTGCTATATTCGCGCTGGTGCTCGTGTTCAACCATCTTGCCGACTATCTCCGCGACCGCCTCGACCCTGCGCTCCGCAGCGAGAGGTAGTCCGAAAGGCCTTGGGCGAGGGCCTTCGGAATTTGTTATTTTTTTCAATTCGCCCTTGATTTTTCATTTTTGATGGTCTATAATATCAAACATGAAAACTTGGCTTGCATTTTGGTACGGCATATTCAGGAACAATCCGACGTTTCGGCTTGTCCTCGGGCTGTGTCCCACCCTTGCGGTGACGACCAGTCTTGAGAACGCGCTGGGCATGGGTTTGGCGGCGACATTCGTGCTGGTGTGCTCGAATGCGCTTGTCTCCGCGCTCCGCAAGGTCATTCCCGGCGCGGTGCACATTCCGTGCTACATCGTCATAATCGCCACCTTCGTGACGGCGATCGACCTGTTGATGCAGGCGTACCTCCCAGATCTCTCCGCGTCGCTCGGCATCTTCATCCCGCTTATCGTCGTGAACTGCATCATCCTCGGCAGGGCCGAGGCGTTCGCGAGCAAGAACGGGGTGATCGACACGATTGCCGACGGTCTCGGCAGCGGCATCGGCTTCACGCTTGCGCTGGCGCTTGTCGCGGCCGTGCGCGAGATCGTCGGGGCGGGCACGCTCACCGTCTGGGGCGACATCGCCGTGAAGGGCATCAATCCTGGCCCCGTCACGCTCGCGATACTTCCGGCGGGCGGCTTCATCGCGCTCGGGCTTCTTCTTGCCCTCATAAACTGGCTTGGGGAGTGGAACGCGCGCCGCCACGGTGCGCCCGCGCCGCTGCCGATCAACCTCGACTGCCGCCACTGCACGATGTGCGGGAAGGGGAAGACGGAAGAAAAGTTGAAAGGTTGAAAAGTTGAAAGGTTGAAAGGTTTGGAAGGTTCAAAGTCATGAAATGCCCTAAGTGCGGAGTTGACGACGACAAGGTGCTGGATTCGCGCAGCGCGAGGGACGGCGCGGCCATACGCCGCCGCCGCGAGTGCGTCAAGTGCGGGCACAGGTTCACTACGTACGAGGAGATCGACCGCGACGAGGTGCTCGTCGTGAAGCGCGACGGGACGAGGCAGACATTTGACAGGCAGAAGGTCGACAAGGCGATAAGGATTGCGTGCGGCAAGCGTCCCGTGAGCGACGAGCAGATCCGCACGATGATCGACCATGTCGTCGCCAACCTTGACGGCGACGAGGTGCCGGCAGACAAGATTGCGGAGCTTGTGATGCACGAGCTCCACAAGGTGGACGAAGTGGCGTACATCCGCTTCGCAAGCGTATACAGGCAGTTCAAGGACGTGGCGCAGTTCCTGTCCGCAATAACGGAGATAGTCAAAAAGTGAAAGGCGAATACCAGAGACCCCCGGTCCGGGTGGCCCTTATGGGCCTCGGGCGCTCGATGTTCACCGAACACTATCCGGTGTTCAAGGCGCATCCGGCGTTGTTCAAGATCGTTGCGGCCTGCGACCTGCTCAAGGAGCGGCGCGACATAATCGCGGAGGACTTCCCCGACTGCAAGATGTTCCGCCGCTTCTCCGACATGCTCGACGAGCGAGACATCGACATCGTCGACATCGCGACTTGCTCCGTCGACCATGTGCAGCATGCGCTCATGTCGCTCGAGCGCGGATTCTGGACTCTTCTCGAGACCCCGATCGCGCTCACGGTCGACGACGCGCAGGTTCTCCGCGGCGCGGCGCAGAAGGCGAAGAACAGGCTTCTGGTGCTCCAGCGCGGCCTCTTCGCGCCGGACTTCCTGCTCGCGAAGCAGGAGATGTCCGACACGAGGCTCGGCGACATATACGAGATCAAGGTGCGCGGCGAGGACTTCATCCGCCGCGACGACTGGCAGACCGTCAAGCGCCTCGGCGGCGGAGCGGCCTACTACGCGATGACCGACCTCATACTCCAGACGCTGAAGCTCCTGCCGCTGCCGCCAATCCAGATGTGGAGCGAGCTCAGGCGCATCGCGTCGCTCGGCGACGCGGAGGACTGCGCGCACGTCAACCTCAAGACGCGCGGCGCGGTTTCGGCCGACATCGAGTTCAACGGCGGCGTCCTTCCCGAGGACCGCGGTCCGTCGTTCGTCATCCGCGGCACGCGCGGGACGTTCAAGGTCGCCCCTGGCGCGAGCGAGGGCAAGGTGACGGCCATAGACCCGGCGTTCTCCTTCCCGCGCAGGCGCTCCTCGGTGCGCACGCCGGAGCTTCTCGACATGCACGAGGAGGTTCCGGTGAAGACGTACGACGTCTCCCTCGCGAAGGGAACGCTGCACGGTCCGAGCGCCTTCTGGAAGCATGTCTACGACACGGTGCGCACGGCGGCGCCGTTCCCGCTTTCGCTCGAGGACTCCCTCGAGGCGGTCAAGTTCGCCCACCTCATGAAGAAGACGAGTCCGTTCGGAAAGTGACGAAATGACCCAGAGCCTCGAAGACTATCTGGAGACGATATACATCATCATCAGCGAGGGACGCCCCGCGCAGGTGCGCGACGTGGCGCGCCTGCTCGACGTGAAGATGCCGTCCGTGGTGAAGGCGATCCACGAGCTCAAGAAGCTCGCGCTCGTCACGCAGGAGCCGTATTCGCCGATATCGCTCACCCCGAAGGGCGAGCGCCTCGCGAAGCTGGTCCTCAGCCGGCACACGCTGCTCAGGTCGTTCCTCATCCAGCTTGGCGTCTCGCGCAAGATTGCGGACAAGGATGCGTGCATGATGGAGCACATACTCTCCGCTGAGACAATTGACAAGATACGGGCATATACAGAAAGGCAGAAATGAAAAGCCAGATAAACATAATCAGGCAGTTGCAGGAGCTGGTGCTCACCAGGGACGAGCACCACCAGACAGGCGACGGCAGCCATCTCGACAAGCTCAACGACGCGATCGACGAGCTCCAGCGCAAGCTCGAGCCGCAGGTGCTCGGGCTGTACGGCAGGCTCTACAAGAAGAGCCACATCGTGCTTGCCTCGATGTCCAACGGATGCTGCAGCGTCTGCGGAATGCAGGTTCCGATCGCGCAGGCGCAGCAGGTGCGCCTCGCGCAGCACCTCGTGACGTGCTCGAGCTGCGGGCGCATCCTCTTCGCGGACGACGCGGACGCGGCGCGCAACGTCGCCGAGAAGAGCGACCGCGACGAGGTCAAGACGGGCATCTCCCGCTTCTCCGCAGAGGAGCTCATGGTCGTCAACCTCGACAATTCGTCGCGCGAGGCGGCCATAGCGCAGCTCGCGAAGGCGATGGAGGAGAACCACTTCATCTCGAACGCCGACAGCCTCGTCGCCGCTGCGATGGACCGCGAGGCGGTCCTCTCCACGGCGATGGACGACGTCGCGTTCCCGCACGTGCGCGGAGTCGAGGGCGGCGGGCTCACGCTCGCGCTCGGCATCTCCAAGAAGGGCGTCGACTGGGGCGGCGAGACCGTCCACCTCGTGTTCCTCTCCGCCATCCCGGTGGCTGTCAGCGCCTTCTACCTCAGGCTCATGGCCGGCCTCGCGCAGGTCTTCTCGAAGAAGGAGAACCGCGACGCGGCGCTTGCGGCGTCCGACGGCCCGACCCTCTGGAAGACGCTCGTCAAGGCGACGCGCCACACCGTAAAGTGAAGGCCATGCGAATCGCAGTAGCGATCGCCGCGGCGCTTGCCGCGGCGGCGGCCTTCGCGGTGCCGCAGAGGAAGGCACAGCCGTCCCAGCAGCGCGTCGCCAAGCCCGCGGCCGGACCCGTCCAGACCGCCCACAGGCGCTCCCCGTACGTCGGCGCGCTGTGCGCGGACGCGAAGGACGGACGAGTCCTCTTCTCCGACAACGCCGAGGCCGAGGCGTATCCCGCGAGCGTCACCAAGCTTATGACGCTGTTCCTCGTTCTGGAGGATGTCTCTGCGGGGAAATACTCGCTCGACTCCAAGGCAGTCGCGACTGCCGACGCGTACCGCTGCGAGCCAAGCTGGATCGGCATCAAGGTCGGCGAGTCGATGTCCGTGAGGGACCTCTGCCTCGCGCTCATGGTCGAAAGCGCGAACGACGCGGCGATCGTCCTCGCCGTCAACTCGGCGGGATCCTTCGACGCGTTCGTGGAGCGCATGAACTCACGCGCGGCTTCGCTCGGCATGACGAAGACGCGGTACTACAATCCGAACGGACTCCCCCCGAACGCGGTCAAGAAGTATCCGTGGAAGTCGTTCAACGTGACGACGGCGGCGGACCAGCTCAAGCTCGCCCTGGCGCTGCTGAAGCACCCCGAGACGCTCGAGCTCACGTCCGTCAAGACTTGCGACCTCATCAAGACGAAGGGCGGTTTCCGCGTAAGCGTCACCCGCCGCGTCAACATGCCGCAGCAGAAGACGCGCCTTGCCGACGGCGAGACCGTCGTCAAGCAGCTCTGCAACCACAACAACGTCATGGTGAAGGACAAGCTGAAGATCTTCAACACGGACGGTACGGAGACGGTCGACGGATTCAAGACCGGCTACATCGACGCCGGCGGCTCGTCCGTCGTGATCACGGGGCAGAGGGGCGGGCACAGGGCCATTGCCGTGGTGCTCGGCTCGGCGACTGCCAAGGAGCGCGACGAGCAGGCCTCGCGCCTTCTCTGCGACGCGCTCGGGGCGCTTGACTGGTAGTGCCCTCATTGCGGCCATTTTTTGGTATAATATGCGCATTATGAAAAAGATGAACATGGTCATCGCCCAGTCGGGCGGCCCTTCGATGGTTATCAACGAGTCCCTGGTCGGCGCGGTCCTTGAGGCGCGCAAGAGCGCCAAGATCGGCAAGATCCTCGGTGCGAGGCACGGGATTCTCGGCATTCTCGGCAACGACTACGTCGACCTGAGGAAGCCCTCCGTGAAGAAGCTCGAGGCGATCGCAGAGACTCCTTCCTCGGCTCTCGGCAGCTGCCGCAAGAAGCCCGACGCGGCCGACTGCCGCGCGATCTTCGAGGAGTTCCGCAAGCTCTCCGTCGGCTACTTCTTCTACATCGGCGGCAACGATTCCGCCGACGCGGCGCGCATCGTCGCCGAGGAGGCCGAGAAGGAAGGCTATCCTCTCGTCGTCTACCACATCCCCAAGACGATCGACAACGACCTCCGCTCCTGCGACCACACGCCCGGCTTCGGCTCGGCTGCGCGCTTCGTCGCGTCCGCGATCCGCGGCGACGACCTTGACAACCGCGCGCTCGAGGGCGTCAAGATCGACATCATCATGGGACGCGACGCCGGCTTCCTCACTGCGGCTTCCGCGCTTGCGCGCGTCCGTCCCGACGACGGCCCGCACCTCATCTACCTCCCCGAGGTTCCGTTCTCCGAGGAGAAGTTCGTCAAGGACGTCAAGGCTGCGGTCAAGAAGTTCGGACGCTGCGTCTGCGCCGTCTCCGAGGGAATCCGCGGCAAGGACGGCGTCGCGATCGGCGCCAAGCTCGGCTCGGGCGAGAAGGACAGCCACGGCAACGTGCAGATGTCCGGCTCGGGCGCGCTCGGCGACGCGCTTGCGAAGATTCTCAAGACCAAGGCCGGTGTCAAGCGCGTCCGCGCCGATACGTTCGGCTACCTGCAGCGCTCCTTCCCCGGCATCGCCTCGAAGGTCGACCAGGCCGAGGCGCGCGCCGCCGGCGCGGCGGCCGTGAAGGCCGCGCTCAAGGGCGAGCTCTCCAAGGGCACGATCGCCATCGTGCGCGAGGAGGCGAAGAAGTACAAGGTCGCGTTCGCGCCCGTGCCGATCGCCAACGCGGCGAAGTACACGCGCAGCGTGCCGAAGGAGTACATCGCGAAGAACGGACACGACGTCACCGAGGCGTTCCTCGCCTATGCGCGTCCGATCGTCGGCGAGCTCCCGCCCTGCGAGGTGCTCTGAGGTCCGAGATGGCTGAGGAATGCACCCACGACTGCTCGACTTGCGGCAAGAGCTGCGGCGAGCGGAAGGAGAAGTTCGACTTCTCGGCGAAGCTGAACGCGGCGTCGAGCGTCAAGAGGGTTGTTGCCGTCGCCTCCGGAAAGGGAGGCGTCGGCAAGAGCTTCGTCACGACCATGCTCGCCGTCGCCGCCGCGAAGAAGGGGCTCAAGGTCGGCATCCTCGACGCGGACGTGACTGGTCCGTCGATCCCGCAGGCCTTCGGCCTCGCCGGGTCGACGTACAAGTCGGACGACGGAATCGAGCCGACGATGACCAACTCCGGCATCAAGGTGATCTCGCTCAACATGCTCGTGGACGATCCGTCGAATCCTGTGATCTGGCGCGGACCCGTCATAGCGGGGCTCGTGAAGCAGTTCTGGACGGATGTCCACTGGGGAGACCTTGACGTCATGTTCGTCGACATGCCTCCGGGCACGGGGGATGTTCCGCTCACGGTCTTCCAGTCGCTTCCCGTTGACGGCGTTGTCGTCGTTTCGTCTCCGCAGGAACTCGTCGAGATGATCGTCTCGAAGTCCGTGAAGATGGCGAAGGCGATGGAGAAGCCTGTTCTCGGACTTGTCGAGAACATGAGCTATCTCAAGTGCCCGGACTGCGGCAAGGAGATTCCCGTGTTCGGCAGGTCGCGCGCGAAGGAGCTCGCGGAGAAGTTCGCGATTCCCGCCGTGCTGCGGCTTCCGGTCGACCCGTCCTTCGCTGCGGCGATAGATGCGGGCGCGGCGGAGACTCTGGAGGTTCCGGACGTCGACTCCTTCGCCGAGAAGGTGTTCTGATGATCTGGATCGGCCCTCTCGTCGGCGCGGCGCTGTGCGCGCGCGGCGGAATCCTGGGCATGCTGCTCGGCTCGCTCCTCGGTGCGTGGGTCGAGCGGCGCGTCCGCTACGGGAGCCGCGAGAGCTTCGCCGAGAGCCTCGGCAGGGAGTTCTCCCGCTTCCGGCGCAGGCCGCGCGGCGCGGCAGATGCGCCGCGCCCCGATGGAGAGCTCGCGCGGGCGTACGAGACGCTCGGACTTGGGCCCGGCGCGACGAAGGCGCAGGCGAAGCGCGCGTACAGAAAACTCGCGAAGGAGTGCCATCCGGACGCGATGCGCGCGCGCGGAGCGGGCGAGAGGGAGGTTCAGGAGGCGACGGACCGCATGGCGCGCCTCAACGCGGCGTGGAACCTCATATGCTCGAGCCGCTGAAATATGGTATAATAGTATCTAATAGCGGTTATTCGCCGCAAGTTAAGGAAACAGAAAATGATCGACATCAAGAAGCTGAGGGATGAATTCGAGGCGACGGCGGCAGCGCTTGCGCGCCGCGGAGTCGAAGAGGAGAAGCTCGTTCGTGCGCGCGACCTGGACGCGAAGCGCCGTGCGCTGGTCGGCGAGACGGAGTCGCTTAAGGCGAAGCGCAACGCCGCCTCCAAGGAGATCGGCAAGGTTGCCGCTGCAGGCGGCGACATCGCGGCCGCGAAGGAGGAGATGCGCAAGGTCGGCGACCGCATCGCGGAGATCGACAAGGAGCTCGCGCAGGTAGACAAAGACCTCCGCGAGGCGCTTCTCATGATCCCGAACATCCCGGCGGCGGAGATCCCCACCGGACTCGACAGCTCGACGAACAAGGTCGTCCGCATGGTCGGCGAGTGGAAGGACCCCGCGTTCAAGATCCCGACGCACATCGAGATCGGCGAGAAGCTCGGCATCTTCGATTTCCCGCGCGGCGTGAAGCTCACGGGCACGGGCTTCCCGATCATTCTCGGGCAGGGCGCGAAGCTCCAGCGCGCGCTCATCCAGTACATGCTCGACCTCCACTGCCAGAAGCAGGGCTACACCGAGATGCTTCCGCCTTTCGTCGTCAACAGCGACTCTATGACGGGAACGGGTCAGCTCCCGAAGTTCGCGGAAGACCTCTACCACTGCCAGATCGATGACTTCTGGCTGATCCCGACGGCCGAGGTGCCTGTCACGAACTACTACCGCGACGACATCTTCGACGGCGTTAACCTCCCGAAGATAACGCCCGAGTCCCCCGTCAAGCTGACGGCGTACACGCCGTGCTTCCGCCGCGAGGCGGGCAGCGCCGGGAAGATGACGCGCGGCATGCTGCGCGTCCACCAGTTCGACAAGGTCGAGATGGTGAACTTCGTCCATCCTTCCGTCTCGTTCCAGCAGCTCGAGACGCTCGTCAAGGAGGCGGAGGAGGTGCTCACGGGGCTCGGCCTCGCGTTCCGCGTCATCATGCTCTCCTCCGGCGACATGGGCTTCTCGGCCGCGAAGTGCTACGACCTCGAGCTCTGGGCTCCGGGCGAGCAGCAGTGGCTGGAGGTCTCCAGCTGCTCGTGCTTCACCGACTACCAGGCTCGCCGCCTCAACTGCCGCTTCAAGGATTCGGACGGGAAGACCAAGCTTGTCCACACGCTGAACGGTTCTGGCGTGGCGCTGCCGCGTCTCGTCGTCGCTCTCCTCGAACAGCACCTCAACGAGGACGGCTCGGTGACGATTCCGGAGGTCCTGCGCCCCTACATGGGAGGCAAGGAGCGCCTCGAGCCCGTCAAGTAAGGCGGGAGAGATTCCCGTAGGTATAACCGGCCCCGCGCACCGCCTTTACGGCGTCAGCGTCGGGGCCGAGCTTTTTTCTGAGGTTGAAGACGACGACGCTCAGCACGTTGTCGCCTGCGCCGTCCATGCGGAGCTGCGATTGTAGGAACATCCGGTCGAGGACTTCGCCTTTGTGCGCCGCGAGAAGGCGCAGAAGGGCGAGCTCGCGGTACGAAAGGGCGACGAGAGCGCCGGAGCGCGAGCGCATCTCCATCTTCGCGGACGATATGCGCCACGACGCGAAGTCGAAGTCGCCGGCGCGGGACGTCCGCTCGGCGCGCCTGAGCGACGCGGCGACGCGCGCTAGGAGAACGGACGTCGGGGAGTCCTTGAGGACATAGTCGTCCGCGCCGCTGCCGAGTCCGCGTATCTGCGAGCGTTCGTCTCCGAGCGCGGAGAGGAACAGTATCGGGAGGTCGGGGTCCGTCTCGCGCATTTTCCTGCACGTCTCGAATCCGTCCATGCGCGGCATCATGACGTCGAGAAGCACAAGGTCCGGACGTCTCTCTGCGGCCAGCGTGAGGGCTTCCGTGCCGTCGCGCGCCGTGCGGACGCGGTATCCTGCGTCCGCAAGCGCCGCCGAAAGCGCGTCGCGGATGGTCCGCTCGTCGTCTACCACTAGGATGTCACTATCGTCGCTGTTGAAAGCCATGTGCAGATTATACCAAATTCAGCGTGGATTTTTGGTATACTATTCGGCGTGAAGATTGATTTCGACAACACGCCGATGTTCCCCGCGCCGGGGAAGACGCCGAAGGAGGACACTTCGGCGGTCATGAAGTTTTACAAGCTGCCGAAGGCGTTTCCGCCGTCCGTGCTCGCCGAGGCGCGCCGCATTCCGAAGGCTCCAGACGGCGACGCCGAGGTGCGCAAGGGCGGCCGGCGCGACCTGCGGCGCGAGTTCGTGTTCACGTGCGATCCGCAGTCCGCGAGGGACTACGACGACGCGCTCAGCCTTTCGAAGGACCGCAAGGGCAACCTCGTCCTCGGCGTGCACATCGCCGACGTGTCTCACTACGTGAAGCCCGGCAGCGCGATCGACCGCGAGGCGTACCGCCGCTCGACGAGCGTGTATCTGTGCGACAAGGTCGTGCCGATGCTTCCGGAGAGCCTTTCTAACGGCGTGTGCTCGCTGGTGCCGGGCGAGGACAGGCTTGCGTTCTCCGTGTTCATGACGTTCGACAAGTCCGGCGAGATGGTGAAGAGGGAGTTTGCGAAGAGCGTCATACGCTCGAAGGCCCGCTTCACGTACGAGCAGGTGATGAACGTCATCCTGGGCGGGGACGGAAGGTGCGAGAACGGGGGGAAGATCGGCAAGCGAGAGCTTAGGACGATTCGCGAGGTCTCGGCGCTGGCGCAGAAGCTCAGGGCGAAGCGCTTCGCCGCAGGCGCTCTCGACATCGAAATTCCCGAGGCGGAGGTCACGCTCGACGAAGACGGCGAGATGACGGGGCTCGTGACGCGTCCGTACGACGAGTCTCACCAGATGGTCGAGGAGTGCATGGTGGCGGCGAACGAAGCCGTCGCGAAGGAGCTCTGGCCGAAGGGGATCAAGATCCTCGCGCGACTCCACGAGCCGCCGGACGACGAGAAGGTCGACATGCTGCGCGCGGAGCTGCGCGGGCTGGGCGTAAAGGCCGGCAACATCGCGAACCCGAAGGTCTTCGCGCAGTTCCTGCAGACGATCAAGAAGAATCCGCTCTATCCGACGCTCGCGACGATGGTGCTGCGCTCGATGAAGCGCGCCGTCTACGACGGGTCTAAGATCGGGCACTTCGGCCTTGCGAAGAAGTTCTACGCGCACTTCACCTCGCCCATCCGCAGGTACCCGGACCTCACGCTGCACAGGCAGCTCGCCGACTACATCTCCGGCGGGAACGCGCGGCGTCCGCCGAAGCTCCTCGCCACCTGGGCGAAGCACACGTCGGAGCGCGAGGAGATCGCGGCGGAGGCGGAGAGGGGGCTCCTCGAGATAAAGAAGTACCGCCTTCTCGAAGACCAGCTCAACACGCGCATGATCGTGGAGTACGACGCGGTGGTGTCGAAGTGCATGCCGTTCGGGTGCTTTGTGGAGATTCCGGACCTCGCGGTCTCGGGGCTTGTGCACGTGAGCCTGCTTTCGAAGAGGTTCGTCCGCTACAACGAGAGCGACCAGTCGCTGTCCGTGCCTGGCGGCGGCGGATGGCGCGCGGGCACGCGGATGAAGGTGCACATCGCGCGCGTCGATTTCAGGCAGAGGAGGCTTGACTTCGTGCCATGCTAGCGATAATTCTTCCGCTTATGCTTTCCGCCATCGACCTCGGCGAGCACTTCGCGAAGAGCGAGGCGTGGACGGAGTCCGCCGTGGACTTCACCGTGGAGCACCAGGGCGACGGCTTCGGCTTTGCGAGCCAGAAGCGCGACATCGTCAACTGCATGGGGCGCGGGAAGTGCACGTGGCACGGACTGGACGTCTGGGAGGCGAGGATATACTACGGCGCCGAGGGCGCGACGCGCGTCGAGATGTCGCTCTACAACCGCGGCGACGACCGCGATCCGGACGGGATGAACGCCGCGGAGCTGAAGGAGCTCCTGGACGAGATCGCGTCCAAGGCTCAGCCGGGCGGGAAGATCGGCTCGAACCCCGAGAAGAAGAAGCTCAGGAACGGAGGCTTCCAGCTCGCGAAGAAGTGGAACAAGGGCGACTGCAACGTCGACCTCGCGTGGGGCGTGAACGGCGCGAAGGCGAAGGACCTCACGGCGGACTACGTCCGGGTGACGATGAGCCCCAAGGGCGCGTCGAAGCCGAAGACGGCCTCGAAGCCGGGCGGGATAGTCTCCAAGACGAAGGTGAAGGCTAACGTGAAGAAGAACGCCGAAGGGGACGTGTGGGTCGACAACGTGCCGATGGTGGACCAGGGCCAGAAGGGCTACTGCGCTGCGGCGACGAGCGAGCGCATACTGCGCTACTACGGCTTCGCCATCGACGAGCACGAGATAGCGCAGGCGGCCGGCACGACGGCGCGCGGCGGCACATCGATCGCGGAGATGGTCCAGACCGTCCGCACCGTCGGCTCGAAGTGCAGGCTCGGCTTTTCATCGATCGTCTCCATGACTTCGGACATGCGCGACATCGAGAAGGACATCGAGCAGTACAACAAGGCCGCGAAGTCGGAGGGGGAGCGCGAGCTTTCCATGTCCATGTTCATGCACGGCAACGTCCTGCACATCGGCGAGATGAGCGCGGCGATGAAGCCGAAGGTGATCAAGAAGATGCGCATGAAGGACTCGCGCTACAAGAAGTTCCTCGCCGGGGTGAAGACGCAGGTCGACCAGGGGATACCCGTCTTCTGGGGCGTCACGCTGGGGATGTTCCCAGAGCCGGGCCTTCCGCAGGCCTCCGGCGGGCACATGCGCCTCATCATCGGATACAACCAGAAGACGCACGAGATACTCTACACCGACAGCTGGGGGGCAGGCCACGAGCTGAAGAGGATGCCCGAAGACTGGGCGTTCGCGATCACGCACGATGCCTTCTTCCTGAAGCCGCTTTGACAAACAGAAAGGAAAAATCAGATGGAGCTTTCGATTCTCATAAACAAGTTCAACGTGAAGGGGCGCCTCGTGGCGCTGCAGCCGTTCGGCAACGGCAACATCAACGACACGTACCTCGCGATCTACCGCAACACGTTCACCGAGACGCAGGTGATCCTGCAGCGCGTGAACCGCAACGTGTTCCCGCAGCCCGAGGTGATCATGGAGAACATGCACGAAATCACCAAGCACTGCCACGAGAAGCTCGAGGACGACGCGGCGAAGGGACGCGACGACCGTGTGTGGCAGATGCCGCGCATCATCAAGTCGAAGGACTCCAAGGACTACGTCGTTGACGACAAGGGCGAGGTCTGGCGCGTCATCACGCGCATCATGTCCGCGCATGCCTTCGACGTCGCGCAGGGTCCGGAGCACGCGATGGAGTGCGGTTCGGCGCTGGGGCATTTCCACTATCTCATCAGCGACATGGACCCCAAGACGATCAAGGATCCGCTCCCCGGCTTCCACGTCACCAGCGGCTACCTGAAGAACTACGACAAGACGCTGAAGACGAAGGAGGCGAAGGAGCTCCTCGGCGCGTCGATGGAGGCGAAGCGGCTCGCGAAGTTCATCGAGGAGCGCCGCTCGCTCGCGCTGTGCCTCGAGAAGGCGCAGAAGAAGGGCGAGCTCAAGAAGCGCATGTTCCACGGCGACCCGAAGGTGAACAACATCATGATCGACGACGTGACCGGAAAGGGCACGGCGATGATCGACCTCGACACTGTGAGCCCGGGGCTCATACATCTCGACTTCGGCGACGCGCTCCGCTCGATCTGCAACCCCGCGGGCGAAGAGGAGACGAACCTCGCGAAGGTCGTCTTCGACGAAGACCTCGCCGCCGCGTTCTGCAAGGGCTACATGCGCGAGGCGGGGGCGTTCCTCACGGACTCCGACCGCGCGTATCTCTACGACTCGATCCGCCTGCTGCCGTTCGAGCTCGGGCTTAGGTTCTTCCAGGACTACCTCGCCGGCAACGTCTACTTCAAGACGACGCAGCCGGAGCAGAACCTCAACCGCGCGCGCGTGCAGTTCAGGCTGTGCGAGTCGGTCGAGGCGCGAGAGCGCTCCATCCGCGGCTTCCTCAAGAAGCTGTAGGCCAACGGAGCGGCACAGCTCGGAGTTCGGGATCTTCCGGAGGAGGCAAGGTTATGACAGCAAGGACTTTCACGGCTTGTTTTGCGGCGGCGGTTGCGCTTGGCGCGGCAGCAGTCTTTACGGGGTGCGTGTCGCCGCGCGGCGGCGGGGCGTTCTCCGAGTACGACGACGCGACGGAGGTCAAGGTGCTGGAGCTGAAGCGCACGTCGCAGAGCTGGGACGGCGCGGAGCTGCCGGACTACCCCGTCGGCAAGCCGGAGCTCGTCGTTAAGCGCTACATCTTCCCTCGCGGCAGCAAGCTAGGCTGGCACCACCATCCCGTGATTAACTACGGCATCGTGCAGCAGGGCGAGCTCACGATCATCGGGCTGGACGGCAAGGAGAAGACCGTCCGCACCGGTGAGCCGGTCGTGGAAATGGTCGGCACCATCCACCACGGCGAGAACCGCGGCGACAAGACTGTCGTCCTTGACATGTACTATGTCTCCCAGAAGGGAACGCCGCTTGCCGTGCAGCATCCGGAAATCACGAAGTAGCCATCGCTGGAGGTTCCCCGATTTTCCGAGCACGCGCGGGAACCCTAACCTTCGGAGTTTTTGAAATAACGCGCGGGTTGTCGGGAAGTGGCGGCAGTACCGGCGAAAATTGGGGAACCTCCAACGTGGTGCCCCTCTTTACAGCGAAGTAAGGAAATGATATCATACTAACGGCTTGATTAAAGAATGGAGTCTGCAATGTACACTACCATGTCGTCAAAGGGCCAGGTTACAATACCTGTTGAAATTAGGAACATGCTTCGGTTAAACACCGGGGATAGGATTGACTTTGTCGTTTTTGACAAGAATCGCGTCGAGTTGATGCCTAAGAAGGGCGCGGTTAGCTCATTGAAGGGATTAGTGAAATGGTCAGGCAAGCCGATGACGTTGAGGCAGATGGACGCGGTGATAGCAAGAGAGGCGTGCAGATGATTGGTCTTGATACGAATGTCTTGGTGCGTTTTATTGTTCAGGACGAGCCAAAACAGTCCAGGATTGCTACCAATCTAATAGAGGCAAGTTTGTCGGCCGCAAATAAGGGATTCATATCCTCTATTGTTCTCTGTGAGGTTGTATGGGTGCTGAAGAGACTTTATCGGCAGCCAAAGGATCGGCTTTTGCTTGTCGTTAAGACTATTCTTGAGACCGAAGTATTCGAGGTCGAACATCGAGACTGTGCATGGCGAGCCTATTACGACTTTGACGAAGGAACGGCTGATTTTTCCGATTACTACCTTGCGCGAATCAACAAGACCTACGGTGCATCTTTCACGGCGACATTTGATGAAAGGGCACAGAAACATCGGCTCTTCAGACCGCCTGCGATTGGTTGACAATTGTCGAGACTACTCTGTTATGCTAACGAATATCGAGATGTACGAGCGAAACCTGCCGCCGTATCTGGCGCATGACCTCGAGGCCTGGAAGAAGGGCGTCGAGGAGAAGTCTCGTCTTCTCGACTGCCTCTGGGGCGAGCTATACGGCTCGATCAACATTGCCGAGATTAACGACAACGCCATAACCCACGAGCAGGCGCAGTACCTCCGCGACAAGTATCTCTGGGGAAAGGACGTATGACGGAGCCAATTGATTTCTCCGCTTGCGAGCGACTTCCCGGACGCGCCTACAATGGCGCGAACGGAAAGAAGATAGCCGTCCGCTATAACGGCGCCGTCTGGCTCGTCAAGTTCCCTCCGTCGGCTGCAGACAGGCCGACGGCGCTTTCCTACTCGAACAGCTGCTACAGCGAGCATCTAGCAAGCACAATCGCCAACATGATCGGCCTTAAGGCCCAGGAGACTCGGCTTGGCACTTTCACGAATGGCAAGACGAAGACTGTCTGCGCGTGCCGCGACTTCACTGCGGACGGCAAGGTCCTTTATGACTTCTGCTCTATAAAGAACACGGTGATAGATTCCGATACTGGCGGTACGGGAACCGAGCTGAACGACGTGCTTGAGACGATCGATCTCCAATCCTTTGTCGACCCGGTTGAGCTTCGTGCGCATTTCTGGGACATGTTTGTCGTCGATGCGTTCCTCGGCAACTTCGACAGGCACAACGGCAACTGGGGGTTCCTTGTCGATCATGCCACGCGCAAGGCGGAGATTGCCCCCGCGTATGACTTCGGCAGCTGCCTTTTGCCGCAGGCCGACGACGACATCATGCGCCGCGTAATCGAAGACAAGGCGGAGCGCGACGCACGCATCTACACCTTCCCCGCTTCTGCGCTCAAGCAGAACGGAAAGAAGATCGGCTATGTCGATTTCGTTGCGCAGAACCGCGATGGTGTTCTATCTTCGGCACTTAATCGCATCGTGCCGCGCATCGACCTGGCGGCAATCAACGCCTTCATCGACGACACGCCGCTCCTGACCGACCTCCAGCGGCGGTTCTACAAGACCTATATCGCGGCCCGGTACGAGGCGTTGTTTGAATGAAACAACGAGTTAATATAGAGATGGATTAAATTAATGGTATACGATTGCTTTACATTCTTTAACGAACTGGATTTACTGGAGATTCGGCTCAACACATTGAAAGATGTGGTGGATTGTTTTGTCATAGCAGAAGCCACTCGTACGCATAGAGGAAAACCCAAGGAATTGTTCTTCGAGAAGAATCGTGAGCGTTATGCCAGTTTTCTAGATCGCATACGCTATATCGTTGTTGACAATTTGCTTTCAGAGGAAGAAGTCGATAAGGATGCTTACAATCTTCCGTGGGTGAATGAAAACCGTCAGCGGAATGCTTTAATTCGAGGTTTGATAGACGCAAAAGACAGAGATGTCATTATGGTGTCGGACCTTGACGAAATACCGCGTTCGGAATGCGTGCAGAAAGCAGTTTCGCATTTGGCAAGTGGTACAAAAAGTGTTCGGCTGGGATTGGATGCGTATTGCTTTTATATTAATTTTAGAAATTACTCGTATCCCAACTGGTTGCTGGGGACTTCTGCCGTTAAGTATGGCGATTTCCTGAATGAAGATTTATTTAAGCATGTCAAGTGTGACAGGTATACACAAGTTTCAGAGAACATAGGGAATACAGTTCAGAAACTTCGTTTCCTAAAATCTGAACGGGTGTTTAGGCATGCAGGATGGCATTTTTCGTATCTTGGTGGAGTTGAAGCAATAAAAAGGAAAATTGCCGCCTTTTCGCATGTTGAATTCGCAAGCCTTTCCGATGAATTGTTAAGGCAACGTCTCATGTCGGGTGATGATTTGTTTGGTCGAGTTGGAAAATCTTTCGGCGTACCTTTTGATTCGTCTTTGCCTGAATTTGTAGGTCGCAATATGAAGCGTTTTCGCGATCTAATCTTCGACGTTGATGAACACTATATGCACAAAACGAGGTGCGCCCGCTGGATTGCGTATTTCCGTGGATTGATATATCGTGCAGTAGTTGGACTGATACCACCATTTGCCGCGCCCTATTTGGTTAGGATGCGTGATTTCCTGATGAAATGGTTTGGGCGCGTGTGATGTTATAATGTGTCGCGATAATATTTAGCCATGTCAATGAGGAGTAGAAAATGGGAAATGGATACATCTATATAGCATGTCCGGCATCTATTGCCACAGGCGGAACCGAAGCGGCGCATGCCCTTTGCGCTGAACTTGTGAAATATGGGCGCAATGCGGTAATGTATTATTATTGCAATGTTAAGGCGGGTGTTTCTCCCGTGCCAGAAAGGTTTAAACGGTTCGACATTTCTTATGTTACGAAAATTGATGATAATTCGGATTCGGTTTTGATACTCCCTGAAGTCAAGACCGAATTTCTAAGAAGATTTTCAAAAGTTCGAAAGTGTATATGGTGGTTATCCGTTGACAAGTATACCATTCCATGGAGATTTGATGGGATAAAGCAATCACTAAAAACTCTTCTTGGTAGATTTAATAAGCGCTTCTTCAGAAAGGTAGTGGATTTTGGGGATAATAAGATAATTCATTTCTGCCAATCGCAGTATGCAATGAACTTTGTGAGGGGCAATGGTGCACGTAATACTTATTTTTTGATGGATTATTTAGGGGTCGAGCATATGGTTTCAGATGGTGGCAGAGCGGAAAGGGAGAATGTCATCTTATATAATCCTGTCAAGGGAATGCATTTCACTCGCAGAATAATTCGCAGAGCTGGTCGAATTTTCCGTTTCGTTGCGTTAAGTGGCATGGACTCGGCTACAGTTCATGAATGGTGTTCAAAGGCGAAAGTTTACATTGATTTTGGGGACCATCCAGGTAAAGATCGCTTCCCAAGAGAGGCCGCAATGGCTGGATGTATTGTCGTTACGTCAAGATGTGGCTCTGCTGCATTTCATGAAGATGTGCCGATTCCAGATGAATATAAGTTTTGCGATAAAACAACGGAAATTCCGAAAATACTTTCTCTGATCTCGGACTGTTTAGTTCACTTTGATGCAAGGAGGGGGGATTTTGACGAGTATAGGGAGTTTATAAAAGAAGACAGGGTGCGCTTCTCTGAACAAGTAAAATCTATTTTTGTGACAGGCCCTTTTTGTAATGTCGCACTAAAGTAGTTGTTTTATATGCATCCACAAGTCTCTATAATTGTTGGAGTCTATAACGGCGAGAAGTATCTTGCCCAATTACTTGATTCGGTTCTTGCGCAGACTGCGCAGGGTTGGTTTTGCATTTGCGTCAACGACGGCTCAACTGATTCATCGGAACAAATTTTGGACGCGTATGCAAAGAGAGACGGACGGTTCAGAGTGGTTTCGCGGAATAACGGAGGTGTCGGCGCGGCCAGGAACACGGCGTTGGAATTGGTTGAAACGCCGTTTGTAATGTTTGCCGACCAGGATGATAAGCTGCTGCCCATGGCAGTGGAGAAGGCACTTGCCGCAATTGAGAGTTCAGGCGCCGATGTGGTGAGGTTCCAGTCCAATAGACATGATCGTGTGTCGCCTTTCGTTTGGGAGCGAATATTCAGAATGGACGCAATAAAGGGTGTTCGCTTCGCGCCGATTACTGGCGGAGAGGACACTGCGTTCATGTGGGAACTTGGTCTTATGAACCTTAAGATGCAGGAAATCCCCGACGAGCTCTATTGGAACCGGCCAAGCGGCGGTAGTTTCTCGAGGGCGGTCTCTCCGAAATACATAGAGAACGTGTTCCTAGGCTTCCGCGCCATGCGCGACAGCGCGCACCGCCACGGCATGTCGCGATTCATTGCCTGTGCCAAGCTTGTTCCGCATGTCTTCTGGTTTTCGGTTTCAATTGTATTTATGCACGCCTCGCGAAGAAATATCAAGACACTGTTAGCTGGTGTTAGGTTGTTGATATGGCGGCAGCCCAAATAGTTGCGTTGGCGACGATATGTTAATTGGCTTTTGGAGTGCAGATATATGAAATTGCTGTTTGTAGATCATAAGTGTCATAAGGTAACCGGTTCGGCAGAATTCTTTATGCCGATAGTGGAGAGCTGTTTTTCGGTTAAACGACATTATTATTCGCAGTGTTACTCGACGGGCGCTCAGAAAGAGGTCTCAGGGAATGAGATTGTCGTATTCTGGGAATTTTTAATGTCTCGTTGGATGTTATATTTCCGTGGTATAAGAAATGTCTTTATACCAATGTATGACAATGAGTGGGCATGCGTCTGGCAATGGCGGCGTATTGCTTGGAGTGGGATGGCTGTCGTTTCTTTTTGCGGCGCTGTATCGGATCATGCCCGTCGTTGTGGCGTGAAAAATATACTTGATGTGAAATACTTCCCAGATCCATGCTTATTACCTCAAGAAGAAGGCGATCCAAAAAGGGTGTTCCTATGGGAGCGTGGTGAGATATCGCTGGCGATTGCCAAGAAACTATTCCCGCCGCAAAATGGCTATGTAATTGATGTTAAAGGTGCAAACGAGTATACTGATCGCAATGCTTATTTGCAACGAGTGGCTAAGTGTGGCATTGTTATAGCTCCACGAAGAAGAGAAGGTATTGGAATGGTGTTTCTTGAAGCAATGGCTATGGGTAAATGTGTAGTGGCTCATAATGATGCAACAATGAACGAATATATTAAGAATGGTGAAAGTGGAATACTCTTTGATGCAGATGCACCTGTGCCAGTTTCTGAGAGTCTTGTTTCAAGTGTACGTAGCAATGTTCGTCAACAAGTTGCAGAATTAAGAACGGCATGGCTTCAAGATGAAAAGAGGATTCAAGACTTTATAAAAGGTCAGTTGCCAAATTGCCCTTCTATCAAAAATAGATGTAAAATTATGATGTCTTTTCCGTTGTTTCTTCTTGAGGGGGCTTGTCATGTGTTTGCAGATATGTGCAGAAACAGATGGCGTAAAGCCGGGCATTGATTGGCGTGATGTCTAATTGCTTAGGAGGCGGTGACTTTCCAATGAATAGATTAGATCCATTAGAGGAGTGGCAAAAAGGGAATTTGGCGGCACTACGAGCTGTACGATACGCTGAATCCGCCATAAAGGATGTCACTGTGGTCGCCTATTATTTTCGAGGCGAAAATGAAGAAGGCGATCATTTTTGGAGGACAGAATTTGCTTTCTTGAAGACATTTCAAACCCAAGGGGTATTGCCTTCGGTTTTGGTTGTGAATAAGGTTACTCCTGTTATTCAAAGGTTTTGTAAAGAGTATTCTATCTCGATTCAAATTGCTGACAATCTTATTCCAGGGCGCTTGAATACATTAGCCATTGACCTTGTTCGTAATTTGCACTCAAGGTTTTGCACGCCATATGTATTGACGATTCAGGACGATGGATTCCCTATGCGGCCAGGCTTGGAAGAGTTTCTTGGGAAGTGGGATTATATAGGTGCACCTTGGGTTCACCATGTAACTTATTACGATCTGTACCCCTATAAGTACTGTGTTGGAAACGGTGGTTTCTCGCTTAGATCTAAGCGTCTTTGCGAAGTTGCTGCCAATGTATACAATCACTGGTTCAAACATTTCCCGTATTGGTGGTACGTACTTGGTGATGACACGTTTTATTGCAAGACGCTCAGGTTTTGGTTTCGGAAGTCTGTGCAAGGAATGCTATGGCCAACGCTGGATGAAGCCTCGGCGTTTTCGGTCGAGTGTAACAATGATTTTCATAAGGCCGGTGTTGTACCGCTTGGCTTTCACGGAATTGACGGTTGGAGAAATTTCAACAGAATATGAGGTTTGCTAATTGAAGGGAGAGTGTCTCATGCTCAAAATTAACATAGGCTGCGGTGATCGCAAGCGAGAGGGGTATCTGAATGTCGATGTTTGTGGCACCCCGGATAAGATCGTTGACCTGTCGGTCTTTCCCTGGCCATTTGAAGATAATTCTGTGGATGAGGTTCTGAGCGAGCACTTTCTTGAGCATTGTGCTGACTTTGAGAAAACAATGATTGAAATTAACCGGATACTTAAGCCAGGTGGGATTAATCATTTCCGAGTACCTCATTTCCGAGGCAGTTTCACTGCTTGGCACCTTCATCGTTACCAATTTAGCACTGTAACATGCATGCTAATATGTTCGGCAATCCCATATCAGTTTGGAGGTAGGAAGCTTTTTGAGATGGTTTCAATGCGCGTTGGATATCTTTATGTTGGGCCAATCTTACGAAAGATATTTTCGTTCCTTGCTAATATTTCTCCACTAAAATGGGATTGGGTTGGATTGCCGATTGATGAAATAGAATGTATTTGCAGGAAGCCCTTGCTGGGGTAGTTTATGTTGTTGCAGTGCGGCGTATTTGCCGCGATCATCGTCGCCAGGTCGTTGTTGAGGTGGCAGTTGTCGTAGTTGATGGGCGATTCTGGAACTTCATCGCCGAAGCCGCTTAGAACAAGTGTCTGGTTGTTTGCGATTCGGTCAACTGCTTGGCCGTGCGGCTTGTAGTGGGCCATGCCGTGCGGCAGAAGATAGACGACGCGTGCGCTGGGGAGCGCGGCGACCTGGCGGGCGACTTCCTTCTCCCCGGGCGAGATGAAGCCGCCAATAAGTACCGCGCCGGCCGCCGCCTGGGCGACGTAGCCGGCGATGACGCGCTCGTTTTCCTCTTGCGGACGGCGGCGATGCACGACGACGGGAACGAGAAGTGGATAGTCGAGGAGCGAAAGGTCGCCGACCGCAGCCCAGCGGCGGTCCTGCGGGAGCCGCGGATGCGCGGCGCCGCGCACCTTGCGGAAGAGCGCCCGGTTCTCGTCGCGAAGCTGCTTGCGGCGCGCGTTGTCCTTGATGTAGTGGCGGAAGGCGTGGAACATGTCGGCGTCAAGCGAGACAATGTCGAAGTAGCCCTTGCTCCATACGGGAAAGTCTGATTGGCCGAGAAGCTTGCGTATTGCCTGTCTTACGCGGCCCTTGAAGTTGCCGATGTAGTAGCCGAGCGGCTTGGGGAGCGGCGCGGTCGCGATGATGGTTCCATGGAAGTGGTCAGGCATCACCTCGAATTCCTGCTGTTCGAGGAGCGGCTGCTCTTCGTGGAGCCGCAGCCATTCGCGAGCGACGATTTCGCCAAGTTGGGTTAGAACCGCCTTGTAGTTCACGATTGTCGAGAAAAGGTTGCGGCGAGGATAGACCGTGGCCGTGATGAAGTAATAGCCTCGTCCGGTATAGTCATGCTCCTTGAGGCGGTGGTTCATTTCGCTCCTTCCGCGGCATCTGCAGGCGATGCCGCGCTACCTGCCGGGCTTTGGGTTGTGGTTGATTCGATTCTCGGCACCGCGCTACCTACCGTGGTGCCTGCAGGCGGCACCACGCTACCTACAGGCGTGTGGGCTGGGGGCGGTGGCTCGGTAGGTAGGGCGATGCCGCCTGCGGGCGTCGCCATCGCCACGAGGCAGCAAGCGGCCTTCACTGCGTTGATTGTCGTCATCCACCAGAGCATCGTCTCCAGCGAGTAGATGTTGTGGGCCTGGAGAAACGCCGACCAGGATTCAGGAATGTAGCCCGTAAAATAGCCGTGGCCGGTGACGGCAAGGAGCAATGCTGGGTAGGCGACGTCGAGCGGGAGGTACCACTTCAAGAAGCTAAAACGGTTAGCGGAAAATTCGGTCGTAACATAGAAACCGATAATTGATGTCAGGAAAGAAATTCCGATTGCCCATGGTATTGTCCACCAGTAGTCGCAATACTGCGCGCCATGGGGAAGCAACGCGAGAATCGTCTTGCCAATGAAAAAGAAAGGCAGCGCAAGCGCGAGGCAGAAGCACGCATTGGCCAATACCGACTTCAATACAAGCGGGCGGGTGTCTTCTCCCTTTGCGGCCTTTTCCGCCGCAAAAGGAAAGATCGTAAAAGTGAGCGTTGCGCCAAGGAATGTCGCGATCTCTGAAAACCGCGTTGCCATGTAGTAGCCAGCGGAATCAAGGTCGGGAAGTCGTTGACGTAGCACCGTCGACTCTACAAGGAGGAAGAAGCCGTCTATAACGCCAATTGTCGCGAAGACGCCGAACAGCCCGGCAAATCTACTGGTTATTTCTTTTGTCCAATACGGCTCCGGTTTGACGGAGAGTTCTTTGCGAAGTGCGATGACGGAGGCGGCGATGGAGAAGGCGGGCGTCGCGGCCTGGCCGATGAAGTAGCCGGTGATGGCGCGGAAGGGCATTGCGAGGAGCATCGCGATCAGGCGCACGGGAGCGCCGACTATGCTAAGGAGCGACTGCGCCTTGAATTTCTTGAGTGCCTGTAGCGCGTTGGAGTAGATCGGCGCGACGGCGCTGACAAACGAGGCCGCGATGATGACGAGCCCGAGCGAGCCTTCGACGATTCTGATGCGCTCAAGGAAGAGCGGAAGCGTGAAGCGAGCGACGATAATCGCGACGAAAAGAAAGACGGCCGCCGCGGCAAATACGCCGCGCATCAGCGTCTTTAGCTTGCCGAATTCCTTGCTGATGGAAAGTCGCGTGAGCTCGTTGCGGAAGGTGTTCGCGAATGCTGCTATTGGAATCGCGAGGAAGTTGGCGAACTGGGTAAGAGGCATAACCGCGCCGAGCTCGGAAGGGTCGACGTACTTCGGGACAAGCCACAGGCCGACAAATGCGTTCAAGAGGTCCGCTGCTCGGCAGGCGCAGAAGAGCATGAGCGAGTACCACCAGAAGTCGCCGAGGCGGGCGTGCAGTCTATCGAATAGTTTCGGTGTTTTCATGTAAAAAGACTATCCGTTCCAGGGGTTCGCTACTTTCGCTCCTGCGAAGTCGAGGTCGGAGACGTTTCGCGTCACAATGACAAGATCGTGAACAAGCGCGGTAGCGACAATCATCCCGTCAAGAGACGGACGTGTCCGCCCCGCTCTGTCGGCTTCTGCCATTATCTCGCCCCACTTCTTGGAGACGGACAGGTCGAAGGGGATTATGCTGTCACCGTACTGGGCAAGGATGTCGTTCTCCAGCCATTCAGACAATTTTTGCCGACGAGGATCGCTCTCGTCGAGTCTGCTTATGCCGCGCTTGATCTCCGCTATCGTGACGGCCGAGACCATGAACATGCCGTCGGCGAACCGTTTCCTGAACCAGGCGACGACAGATCGGTCGGGACGACGCTTCTGCAGTTCGCTCAGGACGCAGGTGTCGACAAGGTACTTCATGTCATTCCTCCGCCGCAAAGTTGGTCTGCGTTGTGCGCCCGGAGTCCTGGCTCCGGGGGGCGATGAGATCATCTAGGTCGACGTCTGCAGGGCAGCTCATGAACGCCTCGACGATGTTGGACTTTTTCTGCCGCATTATCTTCGACCGGTAGAGATCGTAAGAGATGACGACGACAAGCGGCTTGCCGCGGCGCGTCACCACCTGCGGTTCGCCGTGCCATGCGTCGTCTGCCATTGCCGAGAATCGGCTCTTGGCGTCTTGCAGTGCCCATGTCATGATGACCCTCCGTTCTGACTAGTCTGACTAGATGCCGTTATTCTATCAAATGCGTCCGGACGCTGTCAATGGCGTCCGGATTGAATTCGCGGGCAAGGGGCTCCTACTTCTCCTGATAAACGCGCACGTAGTCGACCTCGTAGCGCATCGGGAAGGCCGCGTCGTCGATCGGACCGCCGTTGTCTCCTCCGAGGGCTAGGTTCAGGAGGATGTAGTGCTCCTGCGTGAAGGGGCAGTGTCCCTTCCAGTGGCGCCCCCACTCGCCTTCGTTGACGGCGTCGGCGAGGTTCACGTCGTTCAGCAGCTCGTCGTCGAGGTAGATGCTGGCCTTGTCCTTCGTCCAGTCGAGTCTCCAGACATGGAACTTCTTCGCCCAGTCGGGGTCCTTGTCCGTGAAGTGCGTCAGCTTAGTGTGCGAGGAGTCCCACTTGCCGGTCCACTGTCCCCACTTCGAGCTCCAGCAGAAGTTCGCGAGCACTATGGGATCTCCCTTGCCGCCCTTGTCGCGGTAGAACTCCATGATGTCGATCTCGCCGTTCGACGGCCAGTCGTAGTCCTTGCCGAGCGTCCATATCGCGGGCCATGCGCCGCGGGCGGTGGGGATGCGCGCGCGCACGAGGATGCGTCCGTACTTGAACTGGCGCTTCCCCTGCGTCTTCAGGCTCGCGGCGGTGTATTCCGAGAACTCCTTTTCGCTGCGCCAGGCGCTGCCGCCGGAGAGCTTCGGATCGCGGAAGCGCGCGTTCTTCACGCGTTCGCGGCGGGCCTCGATTACGAGCAGCCCGCCTTTGCACGTCGCGTTCTTCTCTGTGTAGTACTGCGCCTCGTGGTTGCGCACGAAGCCGGTTTCGAAGGACCAGCTGCGCGCGTCCGGCGCGCCGTTCGTGTCGAATTCGTCGTGCCACGCGAGGGTGTGGCCGGCGATCTTCTCTGGCGCGGAGCGGTCGGGCGAGAAGGGGTCGGGGGTCTTCGCTCCGGACGCGGAGAGCGCGAAGGCGGCCGCTAAGGCCGCGAGGGAGGCGGCGGTTTTCGTGTTTGACGGAAAGCTTGTCTGCATGGAGGTGTATTCCTTTTCCGCATATAATACCAAATTCTGACAGGCGGGCGCGCATTTCGCCAAAAAATTCTTGCATCAGGTCCGCGTGCTCTGCCATGCCGGATTTATGGTATAATATCCGCCGTTTCAGGACGGACGTGGTGTCCGCGCTGGAATGAAAAGAAAGGAAAAGACAAAATGAAGTGCATGTACATTGTCGCCGTTGCCGTGGCTCTCGTCTCCGCCGCCGCCTTCACGGGCTGCGAGAAGAAGGAGGCTTCGCTCTCCGATAAGATCGAGCAGGTGAGCAAGGACGCCCAGAAGGCCGCCGAGAAGACCGCCAAGGACGTTCAGAAGGGCGCCGAGAAGGTCGCCGACGAGGCTGGCAAGATCGCCGAGAAGGTCGCCGAGAAGGCCGAAGAAGCCGCCAAGTAAGTTTTGACGACGACACGAGGGGCAGTTGACGCCCCGACAGGGCGATCCGGCGTCAGGCCGGGTCGCCTAATTTTTCTCCGCAGAGGACGCGCGTTTCGAGTCCGTCGGCGGAGTTCCTTACGAGGTCTTCGTCGAACCTGACGGCGCCGGCCTTCGTCACGACGACGACCGTCGAGCCTCCGAACTTGAAGTATCCCTTCTCCTCGCCCTTTGTGTGCGCCTCGCCGCTGTAGGTCTGGACGATCGTACCGACGCCGAACGCTCCGACGTCGACTAGGTAGAAGGTGCCGAAGGACGCTTCGCACTTCACGATCTGCCGCTCGTTGTCCGCATAGACGTCCGGACGGCGCGCGAGCGCGATCGGGTTGACCGAATGGTATTCCCCCGGGATCACGCGCGCGTCTCCGCATGTCCTGCAGTCGCAGGGGAAGTGGAAACGATGGTAGTCGACGGGCGCAAGACGGACGACGGCGATGTCGTACTTTCCCGCGGGCGCGTCGCCGTCGAAGACGTCGCGCAGCGAGCGCGTGGCACCCTTGAGCGGGAAGGGCGAGTCGGCGTCCGCACCGAGATAGAGCCGGAGTCTTCCGTCCGCCGGACTTACGAAGCCATCGCCTACCGGACGGCTCCCCGGCTTGAGGCGGCGCGTGAAGAAGTCGTTGAAGGAGTCGTACTCGTCGAGCGGCTTCTCCGCCTCTTCGGCGCGGCAGCCTGGAATTGACGCCAGCTTCGCGATGTACTTCTTCGACGCGGTGGAGTCGTAGCGGCGCCCCATGAAGGCGGAGACGGCCTTGGAGCCGAACAGAACGGGCCACAGCGTGCGCCCCAGCAGGGTCTCGTAGGCGAAGCGCAGCGCCTTGTCGCCCATCACCGACTCGGTCACCTTCTTCCCGCTTGCGCGGTCTATAAACTCAATCTGCATAACATGGGTATTATATCAAATTCGCACTTGCGCGGATTGTGCAGTTTTTGATATAATTTTCGCCGTTTTGCCGCAGAGGGTAGCGACGGGTGTCGCGAGAGCATGCGGTCAGATTACCAGAAAAGGCAGAAGATGGATCAGATCAAGATCAAGGCGGAGACTCGTACCGAGCAGGGTACGGGAGCAGTCCGCCGTTTGCGCAAGACGGGGATGATTCCCGGAAGCGTGATGAAGATGAAGAAGGGCGGCACGGAGCTCATCAAGCTCCCTGCGCACGACTTCATGATGGCTATGCGCGGCCACGCGAGCAAGCAGCTCCTGGTCACGCTTGACATGGAAGGCAAGGAAGTGCCGGCGCTGATGCGCGAGATGCAGAACGACGTTCTGAAGGGCACTCCGATTCACGTGGACTTCAGCGAGGTCTCGCTTACCGAGAAGGTTCGCGTCACCGTTCCGCTGTATCTCGTCGGCGAGTCCGTCGGCGTCAAGCTCGGAGGCGGCGTCCTCGAGCAGACGCTCCGCGCCATCGAGGTCGACTGCCTGCCGACCGACATCGCGGAGAAGTTCGAGATCGACGTCTCGAACCTCGGCCTTGACCAGACTCTGTTCGTTCGCGACCTCAACCTCGGCGAGAAGCAGACGATCGTTACGCGCGGAGAGGTTCCGGTTGCCGTAGTCAAGGCTCCGGACGACGTTCCCGGCGCTGCCGGAGCCGCCGCTGGCGCTCCTGCCGCGGCTCCCGAGGTCATCAAGAAGGGCAAGGAAGAGGCGGCCGGCGCTGCTGCCGACAAGAAGGAGGAGAAGAAGTAATGAAGAAGTACGATGCGCTCTACATCTTCGTCGGAATCGCGAAGGAAGACGCCGTCAACGAGAGGCTCGAGAAGGCTCTCGCCGAAGTCACCAGGCTCGGCGGCAATGTGCTCGAGACCGTCGTCATCGGCGCGCCGAAGGACGGCTTCGCCCGCCCCATGAAGAAGCACAACACGGGCATCTACGTCAAGGTCCGCATCGAGCTCGACCCCAGCAAGGTCTCCGAGCTCGTCAACCGCTACCACCTCGTCGAAGAGGTGTTCCGCGTGCAGATCCTCGCCGTCGATGAGCGCCGCGAGGCCAAGCTCGCCGAAGAGCGCGCGGCCCGCGCCGAGCGCCAGGCCCGCAAGGACGCCGCGCAGGCGGCCGCCGCGGCTACGGCAGAGACCGAGGAGACGCCCGAGGAGGCGTAAGGGACAGGGAAGGGTGGATTGGAAATGGCTTCCTTCAACAAGGTTATTCTGATGGGCAACCTGACGCGCGACCCCGATGTGCGCGCGACCGGTTCGAGCGGCATGAAAGTCGCCCGTCTCGGCGTCGCCATAAACGAGCGCCGCAGGGACCGCTCCGGGCAGCTGCAGGACTTCCCCGTGTTCGTCGACGTCGACGCATGGGACAAGCTTGCGGAGCTGTGCGGGCAGTTCCTCTCGAAGGGAAGCCCCGTGCTCGTCGAGGGCAGGCTCCAGATGGACACCTGGGAGAAGGAGGGCGTGCGCCACCAGAAGCTCAAGGTGCGCGCCACGACCATCAAGTTCCTCGCTCCCAAGGGCGACCAGAGACAGCAGTATCACAGGCAGGACCAGCAGCAGCCCGCGCAGGTTCCGGCCGCGAATACGCTGGAGTCCGATCCCGAAGACCTTCCCTTCTGATACGTAACACACAACTAACTTAAGGAAAACCAAAATGGCTTTCAAGAAATCCAACAGCTCGGCAGGCGAGGAGTTCGCCGCCCGCAAGCGTCCGGCGCTCGGTCCGAAGGACCAGATCGACGTCAACGACATAGCGACGCTGAAGTACTACATCACGGATTACGGCAAGATCCTGCCGGCGCGCATCACCGGAGTCACCTCCGCGCAGCAGCGCCAGATCCGCCAGGGCGTCAAGCGCGCCCGCAACATGGGCCTCATGGCCTAAGCGGAAAGGAGCAGAGCAATGCATATCGAAGTGATGCTCATGGACAACGTGAAGAAGCTCGGCAAGTCCGGCGAAATCGTCAAGGTCGCACCTGGCTACTTCCGCAACTACCTGGGGCCCAGGGGCCTCGCGTCCGAAGTCACCGAGGCCGCCAAGCGCCGCCTCAAGAAGCTCGAGGCCGAGCGTGCAGCCCGCGCCGCCGAGGAGAAGAAGGCCGCTCTCGCGGTCGCGAAGAAGCTCGAGGGCCTGTCCCTCACCGTCTCCGCGCCGACGACGGACGGCAAGAAGCTCTACGGCGCCGTCAGCGTCTCCGACCTTCTCGCGGCCATCGAGGCCCAGCGCGACGTCAAGATCGAGCGCAGCCAGTTCTCCCTCGAGGAGTCCCTGCGCGAGGTCGGTGAGTACGAGGCCAAGATCGACCTCGGACACGGCGTGTTCGCGAAGTGCAAGATCACGATCCTGGACGAGCAGGCCCAGGCTGAGTAATCCTGCTTCGGCAGACAAGTCAGAAGGCGGACGCGCAGCGATGCGCGCCCGCCTCTTGACATTCGGGACGGATTTTAGGATAATATTCTTCAGATTATGAAAGAAACATTGCTTAAAATCGAGAATCTGAAGAAGAACTTCGGAAAGCTCGAGGTGTTGAAAGGGCTTTCGACCGAGATCCACAAGGGCGAGGTCGTTGTTATGATCGGTCCGTCCGGCGGCGGCAAGTCGACGTTCCTCCGCTGCATGAACCTCCTGGAGCAGCCGACCGAGGGGTCGATCATCTTCGACGGAATCGACATCGTCAGTGCGGACGACAAGACGAAGAACCGCGTCCGCAGCGAGATGGGCATGGTCTTCCAGCACTTCAACCTCTTCCCGCACCTCACGATCCTCGACAACATCACCCTCGCCCCGAAGCTCGTGCGCGGCGTATCCGCCGCGGACGCCGAGAAGAAGGCGATGGAGCTCCTGGCGCTCGTAGGTCTCGCGGACAAGGCGAAGGCCTATCCGCAGCAGCTTTCCGGCGGACAGAAGCAGCGCGTCGCGATCGTGCGCTCGCTCGCGATGGAGCCCAAGGTGATGCTCTTCGACGAGCCGACTTCCGCGCTCGACCCAGAGATGGTCGGCGAAGTGCTGGACGTGATGAAGGACCTTGCGAAGAACGGAATGACGATGGTCGTCGTAACGCACGAGATGCGCTTCGCCCGCGACGTGGCGACGCGCGTCCTCTTCCTCGAAGGCGGCAGGATAGCCGCCGAGGGGACTCCCGCCGACATATTCGGCGCGAAGCACGAGGGGCGCCTCGGCGAGTTCCTCGGCAAGGTGCGCGGCGAACTTGCCGCGGACGCCGATGTCGCGAAGGCGATGCTCGATGCGGCTAAGGACGGAAAGATCACCGTCGCCGAGGTCGAGGGCATTCTCAATATCATCAACAGCAAGGAGGGAAAATGAAGAAGCTGTTTGCTGCCGCGCTGATGCTCGTTTCCGTCGGCGCTTTCGCCGCAGAGGAGGAAAAGGCCCCTGCGCCCGCGTATCCCGTTTCCGTCGTGACCGACGACGCAACTGTCGCGTACAACCTCGCCGTTGTTGCCGACGCCGACGACGTGAAGGGCGCGAAGTCGTACATCGACTCATACGCCGACAACGTCCAGAAAGACAAGGAGTTCAAGGCGAACGAGGCGAAGGCCCTCGAGACGATCCGCACCGAGAACCGCTTCTTCGGCACGTGGTGGGCAATCTTCCCTCCGCTCCTCGCAATCTTCCTCGCGCTCATCACGAAGGAGGTGTACTCGTCGCTCTTCATCGGTATCGTCTCCGGCGGACTCCTCTACTCCGGATTCGCCCTCGAGGGGACGATGACGCACGTCGTGAAGGACGGCTTCATCGGCTCCATAGCTGACGGATACAACATCGGCATATTGTTCTTCCTCGTTCTCCTCGGCTCGCTAGTCGCGATGATGAACAAGACCGGCGCGTCGGCGGCTTTCGGAAAGTGGGCGCAGACCCACATCAAGTCGAGGATCGGCGCGCAGATCGCGACGATAATCCTCGGCATGCTGATTTTCGTGGACGACTACTTCAACTGCCTCACCGTCGGCAGCGTGATGCGTCCTGTAACCGACGCGAAGAAGGTCTCGCGCGCCAAGCTCGCGTACCTTATCGACGCGACGGCTGCGCCGATCTGCATCATCGCGCCGATCTCAAGCTGGGCGGCGGCGGTCGCTGGATTCGCTAAGGGCGCCGGCGCGGAGAGCGGCTTCTCGCTCTTCATCAACGCGATACCCTACAACTTCTACGCGATTCTCACAATCGTCGCCATGTTCGCGATCGCGTTCATGAAGTTCGACTTCGGCCCGATGAAGCGCCACGAGGCCGCCACCTCCGCAGGCGAACCCGACCTCGGCGCGATCGAGGACGCGACGGAGGCTCTCGCCAAGAACGACCGCGGACGCGTAATCGACCTCGTCATCCCCGTGCTCGTTCTCATCGCGTGCTGCATGGTCGGCATGATCTACTCGGGCGGATACTTCGGCGGCGACAACGCGGGCGACTTCGTGAAGGCGTTCTCCGACTCCGACGCGTCCGTCGGACTCGCCCTCGGCTCGATTGCGGCGATTGTCTTCGCCGTCGCGTTCTACCTCTGCCGCCGCGTCATATCGTTCCGCGACTGCATGGACGCGTTCCCGGAGGGCTTCAAGGCGATGGTCCCGGCTATCATGATCCTCTGCTGCGCCTGGACGCTCAAGGCGATGACGGACTCGCTCGGCGCTAAGGTGTTCATCTCCGACATCATCAGCGGACCAGCGGCGGGGCTCTGGAACTTCCTCCCGGCGATCATCTTCGTCATCGCGATCATTCTCGCGTTCTCGACCGGCACGAGCTGGGGCACGTTCGGCATCCTCATCCCGATCGTTCTCGCGGCGATCCCGGGTTCGTCGATGACGATAATCGCCGTCTCCGCCTGCATGGCGGGAGCGGTCTGCGGTGACCACTGCTCGCCTATCTCCGACACGACGATCATGGCGTCCGCGGGCGCGCAGTGCAACCACATCGTGCACGTCAACACGCAGCTTCCGTATGCGCTCACCGTAGCTGCCGTTTCCTTCGTCGCCTACATCGTGGCGCCGTTCGTCGGCTCGGCGTGGATCGCTCTTCCGCTCGCGGTGCTGCTTATGCTCGCGACCCTGTTCTTCCTCAAGCTCGTCGTCAAGGGAGCTGTCGCCGAGGGCTCCATGCCAGCGGTGTTCCGCAAGTTCGCCCAGAGCGTCAACAACGGGGCGTTCGCCGCCGAGCTCACGCACATGGCGGACGCGATCCTCGCGGACGGAAAGATCGACGAGAAGGAGTCCGCGCAGCTCTCCGACCTGCTCGCGAAGATCGAAGGACAGGAGGAGTTCAGGAAGGCGCTCGACGACGCGAGGGCGGACGGAGTGATCACGCTCGAGGAGTCCGCAAACCTCGAGGGCTTCATCCGCAAGCTCACCGGCCGCAAGGCGTAAACCAGACTCCATCCACCGACGGAGATCGGCAAGTCATGACAAAAGAAATGACAAAACATGCCACGGCTGCGGCCGTGGCTTTCGCTTTCTGCGGACTTTTCGCGCAGGAGATCGTTCCGTGCGGCGCCGGGAGCTATGCCTCCTACACGCCGTGGGCGAAGGCGCGCACTGCGGACGGAAAACGCCGCGGCGACCAGAGCCGTTTCATGCAGAACCGTCCAGTCTATATGACAGCGCGGCGGAAGGGCGAGCCGATCCCCACCAACGACTGGTGGACGGACGCGCTCGTTTCGCGCTGGACAGGGAAGCTCTGGAGCTATCCGGCGATGGTACGCATCGGACAGGCCGGAGTGCGCGTGGCGAATCCGTCGCGCTGGATCGACAACGGGACGGAGATGAAGGAGCGCTCCGCCGTCGTCGTCGGAGCGGCTGGGAATTTTGCGCCCGAGGCGACGCTCGTCGACGACTGGCACGATTGGGATGTCGAGATGGTGCTTGCTGATGACGGCGGGCGGGAAATCAGGACGACGCTTGTGCACGGCTCGCCGTTCACCTGGGTCGAGGCGAAGGGCGTCGAGCTCGCGGTGTCCGTCGAGAACGACTCTGGCGCGGACGTGAAACGCGAGAAGCGCGGGGACGGCGAGGTGATATCCGTCGGCGACGAATCGTACGGCGTCTGGCGCGGCGGACCGAAGGACGCGCAGTGGATCGCCGTCGCCGTTCTTCCGTCCGCCGACGCGTTCGACAAGCTCGCGCCCTATGCGCGCGCCGTCGTGAGAAGCACGCGCGTCGACTGGAAGTACGACGAGGCTAAGGCCGTTCTGACGACGACGTGGAATGTCGAGACCGAGGACCTTGCGGGGAAGGAGAAGAACCCCGTCGCGCTTCAGGGTTTCCAGCCGCACCACCTCAGACGGACGCATCCCGGCTTCAAGACTGTTGACGGCCTTGTCTGGCTGACTCCGCGCGGGAAGCAGCGCGTGGCGGCGGGCAATTCGCTTTCGGTCGCGTACGACTTCCCCGGGATGCTTCCGTACTGGGCTGCGCCCGAGGCAAAGCGATCGGCGAAATACGACGCGGCGCTTTTCAAGGACCTCATATCCGACTACGCCAGCCGCGGTTCGTTCGGAGGCGACACGTACTGGGGCGGCAAGGGGCTTCTTCAGATGGCGTTCGCCATGATGGCGGCGCGGGAGACGGGTGACGAAAAGTCGTTCCGCGACGCACACGCGAAGCTGCGCGCGAAGTTCGAGGACTGGCTGACGTGGACGCCGGGCGAGCAGCGCTTCTACTTCTCGTATGTTCCGAAATGGGGCGGACTCGTCGGAGAAGACACGAGCTACGATTCAGACGCGTTCAACGACCACCATTTCCACTACGGATACTTCACCTACTCCGGCGCGCTGCTGTGCATGGTCGACGATGACTTCAGGAAGAAGTTCGGACCGATGCTCACGATGATCGCGAAGGACTATGCGAACTGGGACAGGACCGAGAAGCGATTCCCTCTTTTCCGCACGTTCGATCCGTGGGCGGGACACTCCTTCGCCGGAGGCGTAGGCGACGGCGCGGGGAACGGACAGGAGTCGTCCAGCGAGGCGATGCAGGGCTGGGGCGGACTCTATCTGCTCGGGCTCGCCCTGGGTGACGACGCGATGCGCGACGCCGGCATCTTCGGCTATGTTTCCGAGGCGCGCGCCACGGCCGAGTACTGGTTCGACCGCGACCGCGAGAACATCGACTACACGAAGTACAAGCATCCGTACAACTCCAACCTCACCTGCCACGGCGTCGGCTGGTGGACGTACTTCAGCGGCGATCCCGTGTGGATGCATTCGATCCAGTGGCTTCCCAACACGCCTGCGCTCGACTACCTGAGCGAGGACCTGAAGTTCGCGAAGTGGGACTGGGAGACGATGTGGAAGTCGAAGGAGATCGGCGGATGGTACGAAAAGGGGAAGACGAGGGACGGACACGAAACGCCGCCTGTCGGCAACGAGTCGCTCGGCAACGTGCTGCTGTCGTATCTCCAGAGGCACGATCCCGCGCAGGCCGCCGAGGTGTTCGACAATCTCCGCGCGAAGAAGATGAACGCGGCGATGAACGCCGACACTGCGCACATGACCTACTGGGCCACGCACTCTCACATATCGTGGGGAGAGCTCGACTTCGGCGTGCGCGCCGACTATCCGTGCGCAAGGGCGTTCGTAAAGAACGGTAAGCGCACCCTCATGGCCTACAACTGCGGCGGCAGGCCGCGCAAAGTCAGGTTCTTCGCTGCGGACGGAAAGAGCGTCGGTGAGATTGACGCCGCTCCGCGCTGCCTTACCGTCCAGGGCCTGAAGAGCGCCGGAGTGCCGAAGTTCGATTTTCCTAATCTCGCGGACAAGGTTTCTCAAGACATTGTGATTGAGTCCGAGAAGGCCGTCCTGAAGGAGGGCGAGCCGTGCAGGCTGTCCGCGAGGGTCAGACGCGGCGACAAGTTCACGCCCTGCAAGGCGGAATGGTCCAGCTCGGACGGCGAGTTCGACGGCGATGTGTTCACGCCGCGCGCGGGTGGATTCGCTACGGTCGAGGCGAAAGTGGACGGAATTGCCGTTTCCCGCCGTATCCCTGTCGAGGAGGCGCTTGTTGCGAGGAAGCTTGCGTACTCGCCGGCGAACATTTCGGCGATCGTGGGTGAAGGCGTCAAGATGTCCGTCTCCTGCGAAGACCAGTTCGGAGGAAAGATGTCCCTCAAGGGCAGCAAGACGTCCGTTACCGCGCCCTCGGGCAAGCCCGCCGTGGCAGGCAAGGACTACAAGACGGCGAAGGGCGGAATCTTCATTCCGCTGGCAAAGGGCACATATGTGCTCCGCACGGAGCTCGGCGGGATGTCCTCGGAGGCGCGCATCGAGGCCTGCGCGATCGGAGAGGTCAATCTCGCCCGGCTCGCGGCGATAACGGCGTCAGGGGAGGAGAACGGAGGACTCCTCGCCGCGTATGCCGCTGACGGCGACATGAAGACGCGCTGGTCGAGCAGGCACCGTGACGGAGAGTGGATATGCTTCGACTTCGGGAAGGAACGCACGGTTTCGAAGGTCGAAATCGACTGGGAGAACGCACGTGCCGAGCATTATGTCGTCGAGGTTTCGGATGACGGCGCGACCTGGCGCCGCGTGGCGGAGAAGCCGAAGCCCGAGGGCAAGCACGAGATGCTGTCCTGGCCGGCGGTAAAGGCGCGGCGCCTGCGAATTGTCGGCCTCAAACGGAACACTCCATACGGCATCTCCATCTTCGAATTAGCAATCCGCTGATTGCCCGTTTGCACTCGCTTCCTACTCCCCCCACGCTCAGGGGGGTAGGCGTTGCAATGGGGAAATGGTACAATGTTTTCAGAAGACCAGAAACCCCGATATCACGATATATAAGCCATGCAAACCATTACAAGTAAACTGCATATTCTGACGATTACGGCATCCGCATTCTTCTGCGGAGCGACAATTGCCGACGCGGCGCCGGTCCGTGTCGAGACGGCGCGCGGAGCGGTGACGTTCTCAATGTCCGCGGCGGGCGGAATGCGCGTGACGCGCGGCGAGGCCGAAAGCCCAGAGCTTGTGTTCACCGACGGATTCTCTGCGCAGTTGAAGCGCGAGGAGAAGGGCGATGTCGTTTCCGTGTCCGGCGGAGAGCTCGTCGCGAACGTCGACAGGAAGACGGGACTCGTCTCCTTCGTGTCCGGCGGGAAGGCGATCCTCTCCGAAAGGGAAGTCTTCGAGAAGGGCGTCGCCTTCGATTCGCCGGAGGGCGAGCGGCTTTACGGGCTTGGACAGTTCCAGGACGGCGCGCTCGATATCCGCAACCTTCCGCGCCGTCTGGTCCAGGTCAACACCCAGGCGTCCGTTCCGTTCATGGTGTCTACGCGGGGCTGGGGACTCCACTGGCATTCGTACGCGCGCGTCGACTTCAACCCCTGCACGGACTTCGTGAAGCTCGAGCGCGAGGGCGGCGCGGCGGAGGGGCGCTCCGTCGACGTCACGACGAACGCCGGCAACGCGAAGGAGGAGCGCTCGGAAGTCGTGCTCGTCGGGACGTTCGACGTTCCGTCCGACGGGGAATACGCATTCGACCTCGACAGCGGGGAGAAGATGTCGCGTCAGCAGGTCGTGGACATTGACGGGAAACGCGTCGTCTCGAACCGCAACGTGTGGCTTCCGCCGACCATCGGCTTCCGCCTGCGCCTCGCGAAGGGACGCCACGCCGTGCGCGTCCTTGCTGATTCGCGCGACAGGCCGACACTTGGAATCCGTTCGGACCGCGGGGAGTCGCGCTTTGTTAGCGACTTCGCCAAGGGCACGGACTACGTCGTGTATCCGTTCGAGCCGGTGAAGGCCGTCGCCGCGTTCAGGCGCGACTGCGGCGGAACCGCCGCGCTCCCCGACTGGGCGTGGGGCTACTGGCACTGCCAGGAGCGCTTCG
>Ga0129306_1000541_pt1 | contig 58605 bp, 46 predicted proteins | sample P827metagenome_FD_94438 | JGI IMG/M metagenome (GOLD analysis project Ga0129306, IMG submission 94438) | Capybara group fecal microbial communities from Wisconsin, USA - P827 metagenome | ecosystem: Host-associated > Mammals > Digestive system > Large intestine > Fecal | place: USA: Wisconsin... | reverse complement strand
TTGGTGAGTGCTTCGAGCTTGGACTTATCCTGAGTGTAAAGGGTCTGAATTTCTCTTAATTCCTTGTCCTTGTCGGAAAGGGTGGAACGAATGCCTTCGACTGTGTTCTCGCCCTTTTTGAGGGTTTCGTTCATCTCGGCGATTTCGGCGTCGATTGCTTCCTGTTCTTCGAGGAATTTCTTGATATCTTCGTCCTGCTTAACTTCATCGGACTTGGCCGCAAGGAGCTTGGAATTAAGCTCTGCCTTTCGGATATTGATCTGTTCTTTCATCGTGTCGTAACGACCGATTTCGGCCTTGATGGTGGCACGGTGATTGAGCTCGCTTATAATGGTGTTCTTACCGTCTTCAATCTTGGCAGTTAATTCTTCTATCTGTTTCTGAACATTCGAAAGAAGCTCCTGAGCCTCGTTCTTGCTTTCGACGAGGGAAGCCATTTGTTCATCGTTAACTTTCTTTTCTTTGAGAACTTCGTCGCGGTTCTTCTCACGAGACTCACGGTCGCGATTGATTACTACCAGGCGCTCGCGTAAGTTCTCTTCATTGACCTTGCCTGACTTAATCTGTTCTTTTAATACGAGGATTTCACCTTCGAGTTTTTCTCTTAATACATTGGTGTTGGAGAGGTCTGCTCTTGCGGTTTCAATCTTGTCATTTAAGATTGCGATTTCTTCTTCAATCTGCTCGTATTCGTTCTTGGTGTTCTCGAAACGGGCATTGGTCTCGTCGTACTCATCGGTAGCAATACGGGACTTTTCAAGTACGGAATCAAGCTGCTCTTTGAGACGGTTATTCTCAAGAAGGAATACGTTAACGTCCAAAGACTTGAGTTCTTCTTTTTTCTTAAGGTAAATCTTGGCAACTTCAGCCTGCTTTTCAAGGGGGCCTACCTGCTTTTCAAGCTCGGCAAGGATGTCCTTAACACGTACAAGGTTAGCCTCTTCGGATTCAAGCTTCTTAACTGCGGTTTCCTTGCGGTGTTTAAACTTAACGATACCGGCAGCTTCGTCGAAAAGCTCACGACGATCCTCGGGCTTGCCGGAAAGAATCTTATCAATCTGACCCTGTCCGATGATGGAATAGCCTTCTTTACCTATACCTGTGTCGTAGAAAAGTTCATTGACATCTTTAAGACGGCAGACTGTGCCGTTAATAAGATACTCGCTCTCGCCGGAACGATAGATACGTCTGGCAACGGTTACTTCATCATAATCGATGGCGAGTTTGTGATCCGAATTGTCAAGAGTGATGGCTACATATGCGTAGCTCATGGGCTTTCGAAGCTCTGTACCGGAGAAAATAACGTCCTGCATGGATGCGCCGCGGAGCTGCTTGATACGCTGCTCACCGAGTACCCATCTTACGGCATCGGCAACGTTACTCTTACCGGAACCGTTGGGGCCCACTATACCCGTGATACCTTCTTCGAAATTAAAGAGTATTTTATTGGCAAAGGATTTAAATCCGTGTACTTCGATACTTTTTAAATACATTTTAAACTGTCTTCCAATCGTATTTTTCGACTACGGGAATTGCAGCCTTAGCTGCTTCCTGCTGAGCTGATTTCTTGGTATGGCCTTCGCCCTCAGCTAAAGGCTTACCGTCAAGACTTACCTGAACCGTAAAAATCTTGGCGTGCTCCGGGCCCGACTCCTTGATTACAGAGTATTCTAGAACGCTGCCCTCATTAAAGTGCTGAACTTTCTCCTGCAGAATAGTCTTGCTGTCTACAAAAAGTTCATCTTCCTTGAGTTCATAAAGAACATGTCTGTTGACATAGTCGCGCGCACGCTCAAGGCCGCCGTCCAAATAAATGGCACCGAGTACCGCCTCCGTAACATCCGCAAGGATAGAATCTTTGTTACGACCGCCTGCCGCTTCTTCGCCTTTGCCAAAGAAAAGGTAGTCGCCGAGATTCATGCTTCTTGCGCATATCGCAAGGGATTGTTCGCATACCATGGAAGCTCGTTTCTTGGAAAGTCCGCCTTCGGGAACATCGGGAAATCTTGCAAAAAGAAATTCGCTCGACAAAAGTTCCAAAACGGCATCTCCGAGAAACTCAAGGCGCTCATAGTGATTGCGCTTATTAATCTTCATTTCATTGGTATAAGAGCTGTGTGTGAGCGCTTCAAGGAGTAATTCCTTGTTATTAAAGGTATAGCCTATTTCACGCTCGATGCTCTCAATCGCTTCCTGTGAGTTCATAAGTTACCTTTCGTATATTTGTAAGGGTTCTCGCAAAATAAAGAAAGCTTACGCTTTCTTTACTTTTTTAATCATTTTAATTGCATCTGCCGGAGTAAGAAGTTCATTGACCGCATTTCCGGGAAGCTTGAGGCTGAACCGTTCTTCTATGTTAATAATGATTCTCATGATGTCCAAAGAATCGGCTCCGAGATCCTCAATAAGAGTTGTATCTTCATCGATCTCGCGGGGGTCAACTTTCATTACCTCAGCGATAATCTGTCTTAAAATTTCTTCTTCCATAAATATCTTCCAACTTCCTGACAATTAATCTGCAGACTTAAGCTTTTCGGTGAATTTTTCATTGATGTTTTGTTCTTTGAATACTACTGCCTGCAAAACGGAATTCTTAATCTCGATAGCCTTGGAACTTCCGTGAGTCTTAATAACAAGTCCGTTAAGTCCGAGAAGCGGTGCTCCGCCGTAATCTTCAAGAGAAAATCCCTTGAGTGTCTTCTTTAAATCCTTCTTAATAAGAAGTGCGCCAATCTTGGTCTTAAGGCTTGATAACAAGCTCTTCTTAATAACACTTATAAGGGCATCCGCAACGCCTTCGTACATCTTAAGAATAACGTTGCCGGTAAATGCCTCGCATACCACAACGTCGGCATTGCCCTTGGGAATATCGCGTGCTTCGATACTGCCTACGAAATTGATGTCGGGGCAGTTCTTAAGTAAAGGATATGTCTCCTTAACCAAAGCGTTACCCTTTTCTTCCTCGGCACCGATATTAACGATGGCTACGCGGGGATTCTTAACACCCACAACGTTCTCCATATATACGGAACCCATTTTGGCGAACTGAACAAGATGGCTTGCGCGTGCATCAACGTTCGCACCGCAGTCTATAAGAAGTGCTACTCCATCAGTCGTAGGAATAAGCGGAGCGAGCGGGGGTCTCTCAACACCCTTGATACGTCCGACTATAACCTGACCGCCTACCAAAACGGCACCGGTGCTGCCTGCAGATACAAAAGCATCGCATACGCCGTCACGCGTCATTTCAAGGCCCTTAACTATTGAAGAGTCTTTCTTCTTACGAATTGCAAGAACGGGAGGCTCATTGGGATCGATAATCTCCTCCGCATTGATTACTTCAACACGTTCCGAATCATATGTATACTTGGAAAGTTCGGGCTTAACTGCCGCTTCCTGACCTACCAGATATAACTTAATCTTGTCGCATTCATTAACTGCATCTATGGCACCTTTAACAATCTCGGAAGGAGCATTGTCGCCGCCCATAGCGTCTACGCAGACCTTTATAAGTTCAGCCATACGAATTCCCTTTCATAGTTCTTATGAATATAAAAAATCGCTTCTTTTACTATACCTAAGTATCGTAAAAAAAGCAAGAAAAAAAGGACTCCCCGAAATCGGTGGAATCCTTTGTAAAGGCTAAATATTAGTCAGCAGTTACGATTTCTTTCTTATTGTAGGAACCGCAAGCCTTGCAAACTCTGTGGGGCATCATAAGGGCGCCGCACTTGGAGCACTTTACTAATGTGGGTGCGCTCATCTTCCAGTTTGCTCTTCTCTTATCTCTTCTGCCTTTGGAAGATTTATTCTTGGGACAAATAGACATCTTTACACCTCCTTAATCGCGTTAAAAATATCACTTATTGCTGCCATGCGGGGGTCCGGGATAAAAGTATCACATCCGCACTCACCTAAATTTCGGTTCTTGCCGCAGACGGGACACAATCCCTTGCATGTCTCCTTACACAAAACCTTCATAGGCAGGCTCATAATCATTTCATTGTCGATAAGAGTTTCGGCATCCAATTCGTAACCGTTCATGAAGTACTGCTCGTCTTCATCAATTTCATGATAACCGTCAGGCTTCACCACGGATATTTCAAAGGATAAAGAAACCGGAACATCTACAGGCTCGAGGCATCGACTGCACTCACCGGCCAGTACTACGTTCATATTGCCCTTAATCTCGAGCTTACCGTCTCCGATATTGTCTATCGAAAGCTTTAAGTTCTCGCGAGATTTAATGTCGTAATCTTTAAATCCGTCATTAAAAGTCTCGGCTTCATAAGGAACTTCGATTTCAGCATGTTTACCCTGAACTTCAAAGTACTCAGTTAGGTTAATTAACATACTCTCACTCCTATCCACACTCAAGAGATTATATCTATGTCGGGATGAAATGTCAATAGGATTTTTAATTTAATTGTGCCTGAACGGCTGTAAGTGCAACTACACCTACAATATCTTCCCATGAGCATCCGCGGGAAAGATCGTTAACAGGCTTGGCAATACCCTGAAGCATGGGTCCGTAAGCTTCTGCCTTACCAAGTCTCTGTACAAGCTTGTAACCGATGTTACCTGCATCAAGGTTAGGGAATACAAGAACATTGGCGTGACCTGCAACTTCCGAACCGGGTGCTTTGGACTTGGCTACCTGAGGAACGATAGCCGCATCAAGCTGAAGCTCACCGTCGAGGCAAAGTGAAGGATACTGCTCGTGAGCAATGTTGGTAGCCTCAACAACCTTGTCTACGAGTGCGTGCTTGGCACTGCCCTTGGTGGAGTGAGAAAGCATTGCGATAATGGGCTTAGCACCTACCAAAGTCTTAAAGCTCTTGGCACTGGTGTCTGCGATAGCCGCAAGTTCCTCGGCGTTAGGATCCTGGTTAAGTCCGCAGTCTGCAAAGAGGAAAGTTCCGTTCTCACCATACTTGCAATCCGGCACATCAAGGATAAAGAAACCGGACACAAGCTTAACGCCGGGAGCCGTATGAAGAATCTGAAGTGCAGGTCTTAATGTATCTGCGGTAGCGTGGCAGCATCCTGCAACCATACCGTCTGCATCATTGGCCTTAACCATGATTACACCGAAAGTAAGATAATCTGTCAAAAGAATCTCTCTTGCCTTCTCCTCGGTCATGCCCTTAGCCTTACGTGTCTCGTATAAAAGATTGGCGTATTCGTCAAATTTCTCTGTAGTCTTGGGATTGACAACCTTAACACCGGAAAGATCTACTTCAAGCCAGCCTGCGCCATCCATAATCTTTTCTTCATCACCTACCATGATGATGTCTGCAATGCCTTCCTCTATAATATGTGCCGCAGCGATGAGCACACGCTTGTCATTGGACTCGGGAAGTACAATGGTCTTCTTGTCAATTTTTGCTTTTTTCTTAATTGCGTCGATGTAAGACATATATATATCCTCCTGATAAAAATGAGTGTTAATATGTGTCAAAAGATTGTCAATAATATAACAATCTTTTATCTGTACATAAAAAACCTATAATGTGTATCTTGTATACATTCTTCTCTCATTATTGGATTATAGTCGAATGTAAGCACTTCCACAATACCTGTGAATGTACTAAATTAAGTACAATCTATGATTGTTAAATACAAAACAATGTGTTAAACTTTTATCAAACCACTCGGAGGTAAGTAATAATGAGCATTGCTGCCGTTATATGTGAATACAATCCTTTTCACACCGGACATAAATATCAGTTTGAAAAGATTCGTGAAGAACTCGGTGTCGATTATATCATCTGTCTGATGAGCGGTGATTTTGTGCAGCGTGGTGAGCCTGCCATATATTCCAAAGAAATTCGTGCTCGTCATGCTCTCGAGAACGGTGCCGACGCGGTCTTTCTTTTGCCGTTGTCTTATGCCTGTGGCAGTGCGGACTTGTTCTCTCTCGGTGCCGTATATATTCTGAATAAGCTTAATTGTGTGGATTATCTGTGCTTTGGTTCCGAGTGCGGCGACATTACCTTGTTAAAAGAATGCGCGCAGAGACTGATGACCGAGGGTTCTGTCGAGTCTCCCGCAATTCAAAGGCTGTTAAAAGAAGGAAATACCTATCCCAAAGCAAGATGCATTCTTTTCCCAGAATATGAATTTATCCTTAATCAGCCTAACAATGTACTGGCTTTAGAATACATTATGGCCATTAACCGTTTGCACAGTAATATCGTTCCGTATACATTGAAGCGTGAGGGCCAGTCTTACGAAGATGCCGCTTTTGATGAGAATGCCGAATTCTTAAGCGCTACGGCTCTGAGAAAGGCTATTTTGACCGGTGGCGGAACCTCTGCCAAGAAATTCCTGCCGTATGACTTCCTGTCCATAATGGAGCGTCCTATCGGCCCCAATGCGGTGTCCGGAGTGTTGTTCTATTCACTCATAACGCAGCAGGATAATTACAGCAGTATTCTTGAGCTTAGTCCGGACCTTGCCGACAGAATCAAGAATCTGCTTCCTACATTTAAGAATTTCACCACATTTGCCGAGGAAGTCAAGGCCAAGAATTATACCTATTCCAGAGTTTCGAGGTCACTTCTTCATATAATGTTAAGGCTTCAGGGAAGCAGTGTTTTCCACAAAGAAAGGCTGTTTAAGCTTACCGGCATCAGGTTACTTGGTTTTAGAGAAGCTTCTTCCGCTCTTCTTACCAAGATTTCCGATTCTTCGGGGCTTACCATTATTTCAAAGGTTCCTGCCGTTTACGATGACCTCGACGCAGCCACCAAAGAGATGCTGGATGAAGAACTCTTCGCTTCGACTTTGTACGACAAGAACAAAGGCATCGAGACTCCTGAGTATTCCAAGCAGCTGATTATAGTAAAAGAAAAATAAACAAAGCCTGTCACGGTTATAACGCCGCGGCAGGCTTTCTTAATATACGTAAATATTTAGTTCTTAAAGCTGTGAATCGGTGCGGGAATACGTCCCTTACGATTTACAAATGCATCACAGGAGAATGAATTAACAGGCATTACGGGTGCATATCCAAAGAGTCCGCCGAATTCCACAACGTCGCCTTCTTTCTTACCTACTGCTGGGATAAGACGGACTGCAGTGGTCTTCTGATTGACCATACCGATGGCCATCTCATCGGCGATGATACCGGAAATTGTGGTAGCCTTGGTATCGCCGGGAATTGCTATCATATCAAGACCTACGGAACATACACAGGTCATCGCTTCAAGCTTCTCAAGGGTAAGTGCACCGGCCTGAACCGCATTAATCATACCCTGGTCTTCGCTTACAGGGATGAATGCACCGCTGAGACCGCCTACATATGAAGATGCCATTACGCCGCCCTTCTTAACCTGGTCGTTAAGGAGCGCAAGTGCTGCCGTAGTGCCGGGAGCGCCTGCATGTTCAAGACCGATTTCGCAGAGGATATCCGCCACCGAATCTCCGATTGCAGGTGTAGGTGCCAAAGAAAGATCCACGATTCCGAAAGGTACATTAAGGGCCTTGGATGCTTCTCTTGCAACAAGCTGACCTACTCTGGTAACCTTGAATGCCGTCTTCTTGATGGTTTCACAGAGAGTTTCAAAATCTGCTCCGCGTACGGATTCAAGAGCATTCTTAACAACACCGGGACCGCTTACGCCGACATTGATAATACAATCAGCTTCGGTAACACCGTGGAATGCTCCGGCCATAAAAGGATTGTCGTCGGGAGCGTTACAGAATACTACAAGTTTCATACAGCCGGCACTGTCATTATCCTTGGTAAGTTCGGCTGTTTCTTTGATAATTTCACCCATAAGGCGTACAGCGTCCATGTTGATGCCGGTCTTGGTGGAACCTACATTAACGGAGGAACATACGCGTCCGGTTTCTTTGAGCGCTTTGGGAATGGAACGAATAAGAAGCTCTTCCGAAGGAGTCATACCCTTGGAAACAAGAGCGCTGAATCCGCCGAGAAGGTTAACGCCCACGTCTGTAGCGGCCTTGTCAAGAGTCTTGGCCACCTTAACATAGTCATCAATGCTCTTACATGCAGAAGCACCGATGAGTGATATGGGAGTTACTGAAATACGCTTATTAACTATCGGAATACCGAATTCATGAGAGATTTCCTCTCCCACTTTAACAAGGTTACGAGCCTTGTCGGTAATCTTCTTATAAACCTTGTCGCACAGTGCATCCACATCGGAATCGATGCAGTCAAGAAGACTGATACCCATGGTGATGGTGCGCACATCAAGGTTTTCTTTTTCAATCATTTCGTTGGTCTCTTTGACCTCGAATATATTAATCATTGACGGTAACCTCGCTTAAATTCTGTGCATGGAATTAAAGATGTCTTCCTGCTGACACTTGATGATTACGCCGATTTCCTTGCCGAGGGCATCGAGTTCATCAGCTATGGTGCCGAATTTCTTGTCGGTCTTGTTCATATCAACAATCATCATCATGTTGAAGTAATCCTGAACGATAGTCTGGGAAATATCCAAAATATTAATGTTGTTGTCAGCAAGATATGTGCAGGTCTTGGCAATGATACCAACGGTGTCCTTACCGACTACGGTAATAATAGTCTTCTTCATGTTGTCTCCCTTTGTAAGCTTTTCTTGCAATTATATTTCAATCGGCGCCATAGGGCAATCTCTTTTTGCAACTAAAATAGGGAAATCGCCTCCGTGATATTTATTGTCCGCCGCTTCGATTTCAAGTCTGACCGTTTCGTAAGCAAGTTCGGGAAGGTTATTTTCAAGGCTCAAATGCCCCAAAATAACTGCTTTCATCTCGTCGTGAAGAAGGCTTGATATCATTCGACCCGAATTGTCGTTGGAAAGATGTCCTCTGTCCGAAAGAATACGCTGTTTAAGATAATAAGGATAAGGGCCTACCTGAAGCATTCTTACGTCGTGATTGGCCTCGGCCATCAGAATATCCATTCCGCGCAGGCATTCGATGGTGTAGTCGTCGTAATTGCCAAGGTCTGTGATGACCGCCGCTTTTTTGCCCTCGCAGAAGACTCTGTAAGCAACCGGATCGGCTGCGTCGTGAGAAATGTGCATAGGATTAATCAACAGGTCTTTTATGCTGACAGGTGTGTCACTCTTAACAATATTGAAGAGCGCATCGTCGATGGGCTTAGACCCCGATGCACTCTTGATTCCCTGAATGGTGCCGTTTGTGGCATAAATCGGTATATTATATTTTCGCGCAAGAACACTTATACCCTTAATGTGGTCGCTATGCTCGTGTGTTACAAATATAGCATCGATGTCCTCGGGAGCCACATCAAGCCCCCGAAGACCTTCGATAGTTTTCTTGGCACTTATACCCGCGTCTACCAATATACTAGCCGTATCGGACCCAACGTAAATACAATTACCGCTTGAGCCGCTTGCGATACTGCAAAATCTCATGTGTTACTAACCTCCGGAATCAATCCTTCCAGTAAATCTCAAGCACGTCGCCGTCATTGAGCGGTTCCATGTACTTGGCATTCTCGCCGTTGTGGAGGGTTACGATGCTCTTACCTTTGGGATCGTTTAAATCAAAGTCGATGTAATCGAATACATCGATGAAAATGTAATAATACTTACCTTTAAGTGTTACGGGACTGCCGTTAACCATTACGGTAATTACGGCGCCCTTCTGCTTTTCTTTCTGTACAGCGTCGGCTTCCGTAGGCTTATCTTCCACTTTGGAAACGTTCACGGTATCAACCTTGCTCGCATCATTGGTATCAAGAACTTCCATAAGCTGTTCCTTGGTACAAGTATCAAGAACCTCAATATGGTCGCCTTCATTAATCTCATACGCAGGAGTAACCTTCTGTCCGTTGGCAAAAACAGGTCTCGTAAATTCAACCACCTGCCCGTCCACAAGAAGCTTTAAGCCTTCTTTGAACTCGGGAAGGTCTGAAATCTTGGACTTAGCCTTCATACCCGCGGTAGATTCAATTATGACAACTCTGTCATTGGAGCTGACCTTGGTAGTAATATCTGCAGGCTCGCCGTTGACTGTAATCATAGCCGACTCGCCGAGCTCACCCTTAATAATCTTAGACTTACCGTTAACGGAAAAAGAAAGTGCCTTGCCACGCTTGGGGAACAGCCCGTCATTGGGGAAACCTGCCTGCATGGCAACATCTACCACTGCTACGTGGCCGTTATCGTAAAGCTTCATTCTTGTGCCGTTAAAGAACACGTAAATGAGGTTGTTGTTATTCTCGTAATAGTTAAGACAGATACCGATAGCGGTAACCATCAAAGGAGACTTGGAAAGGTCTTCCTCTTCAAAATCAATCTTACCGAGCACGTCACTGCCTCGAAGAGCAACTCTTTCGTGCATGAGGCCTAACTTATCCGCAAGTGCATCGGTATAGCCCTTGGCAAGACCGCCACCGCCGACTACGAATACGGCGCTTACAGGCTTGTCTCCGTTAAGACGCTTAATCTCGTCGGCTACATATGTGGTCATCTCATCTATCTTACCGGCCATAGCCTGAGCGGCATCCTCGCTGGTAATGGTCTGCTTAATGCCCATGATATCTTCAAATTCAATTTTTTCAGATCTGCCTGCAGTTCTCTTAATCTTCTCTGCCTGGTAAAAATCTGCAAGATAGTGCCTTGCAAGCTCATCGGTAAGAGCATCGCCGGCCATGGGAATCATACCGTAGCCGATAATACTTCCGGCATCGGTAATGGAAATATCGCTTGTACCTGCGCCTACGTCTACAAGTGCAAGGTTAAGCATTCTGAATCGTTCGGGGATTGCAACCGACATAGCCGCAATAGGCTCGAGTGTAAGATTAAGCACTTCAAGTCCCGCAAAATCAACAGCCTTATAAAGACCGTCCACAACATCGTCAGGAAGGAACGTTGCTATCATATCGGCCGAAATATGCTTGGCCTTATGTCCCACAAGATTAAGGATGGGGAGCTTGTCCATGAAATATTTGATAACAGAATAGCCTACACAATAAAATTTAATGTCGGTATTATTGCCTGTCTGAAATTCCTTATAGGCCTTCTCAACACCGAGAAGTTGAAGGTTGGTAACATCTTCGGGCTTGGTCTCGCGTTCTTCTTCGAAAATCATGTCAACGTGAGTCTTAACGGTCTTAAGCACACGACCTGCCGCAGCAATACATACATGAGTGAGCGGCTCGCCGATAACTGCCTCGCACTGTTCCTTGACTTCCTTAATGGTCGTTGCGACTCTCGGAATATCGTGAATCTGTCCGTCTATCATGGAGCGGGTCTCATGCTCGATTGAACGCTGACATACGACTTTAAAACGGTCATCGTCAAAATAACCTACCGTTCCCACGACACTTCTGGTACCGATATCAAGTCCGAAAACATATTTTGCTTTATTCTGGTTGTCCATACGGTTCCCCTAACCTTTCGCGTATTTGTCTGTAGCTAACCTCACAGTCCCCGGAATTATCAATCTCAAAATCAGAGTTTAATCTGAACTCTTCCTCGCTCAGCTGACTCGCCATAATATCGTCGATTTTCTCATCCGAATATCCCCTCGACGCTTTCAGGCGTTCCCGCCTCACTGCCTCATTAGTATAAATATACCACAGTTCGTCTACAATGTCCTTATATCCGTCCTCAATTAACAGAGCCGCTTCTATAAAAAGAAAATCTATCTCTTCTTTTGCCCGTAAATACGCGATTCTTTCAAGAATAAATTTTTTAACTCCCGGATGAATTATTTCGTTAACTTTCACTCTTAATTCATCATCGTTAAAAATCATCTGTGCCATGACACGCTTGTCAATTTCTCTGTCCGGTCCAAGTACACTCTTGCCTAAAAGTTTAACAAGCGGCTTGTAACACAGTTCTCCCTTGCGACACAAGTCCTTGGCAAGGTCATCGGCCATTATAATCTCGCAGTTGTAATTGTCTTTAAGGAAACTTAGTATCAGGGACTTGCCCGAACCTACGCCTCCGGTTACACCGATTACTTTCATGTTTACGCTCTCTTTATTTGGCATCGTACCAGGTTGCACCGTCGTGAGCCTCCGCAAGAAGGTCTACGGACAAAGAAGCCGCCTTCTCCATTTCCTCGGATACAAGCTTCATAACGGTATCTTTCTCCGATAATTTAGTCTCTATCAACACTTCGTCGTGCACCTGAATAAGCATCTTTGATTCAAGGTTCTCAGCCTTCATGCGATTGAAGATGTTAATCATCGCAATCTTCATGATATCTGCCGCAGTGCCCTGAAGCGGCGCATTCATTGCTACTCTCTCGCCAAAAGAACGCTGCATGAAATTGCTCGACTTAAGTTCCGGAATCGGTCTTATACGTCCGAAAAGTGTGGTTGTGAATCCGTCTTCTTTGGCTTTCTTAACCGTATCGTCCAGATATTTCTTAATCTTGGGGAAGTTGCCGAAATAGTCTTCTTTGTATTTCTTAGCAGACTTCATGTCTATTCCGATGTCGCGGCTCAAACCGAAATCGCTGATTCCGTAAATAATACCGAAGTTAACAGCCTTAGCGCTTCGACGCTGCTCGGCGGTAACCTCGTCAAAAGGAGTATTGAATACATGAGACGCGGTGCTTCGGTGAATGTCCTTGCCTTCCTTGAAAGCCTGAATCATCTTCTCATCACCGGACATGTGAGCCATAAGTCTTAACTCAATCTGGGAATAATCCGCATCCACAAAGGTAAAGCCGTCCTTAGGATAGAATACCTTCCTAAGCTCACGTCCAAGCTCAGTTCTGATAGGAATATTCTGAAGGTTGGGATCCGTAGAGCTTAAACGTCCCGTCGCAGTGATGGTCTGGTTAAAATGCGCATGAATTCTTCCGTCTTCGCTTATGTAGTTCTGAAGGCCCTCGGCATACGTGGAATTAAGTTTCGAAAGAGTTCTGTATTCCAGAATGTCGTTGACTATAGGATAATCAACCGAAAGTTTCTCCAACACATCTGCCGCCGTCGAGTATCCGGACTTGGTTTTCTTGCCGCCCGGAAGCTGCAACTTTTCAAAAAGAACCTCGCCGAGCTGCTTGGGGGAATTGATATTAAATTCAGTTCCCGCTTCTTCATATATTTTCTTTTCAAGTCGAGCGATGCCTTCAAGACATTTGTCGCTGTATTCCTTGAGAGCTTTTCTATCTACAAGTACACCTTCCCGCTCCATCGAATACAACACGAAAGAAAGCGGCATCTCGACATCCCTGTAAAGCTTAAGCATATTAAGCTTATTAACTTCCGACTCAAGAACTTTATAAAGTTCCGCGCTGATTGAAGCCTTAACGGCCGCGTACTTATCCGCGTCTTTTATAAGTTCCTTCTCATCGCCAAAGAACTTGTTAAGATAACGCTCGCTAAGATATGTAACCGGATACTCGCCCTTAAGCGGGTCGATTAAATACGCAAGAATCTCGCAATCTTCAAAGCCGGTTCTGTAGTCACCTATATAATCGTATATGTCTTTGATGCCTAGCGTTGTGACACGCGTGTCGCTCTTTAACGCATTCACAACTGCATTCTGCATATACTCTTTGTTTACAAATTCAAAGAATCTTATAAAGTAGGTTTTTCCGGCCAAAGCAAGCGCAACACCGGTATCCGTAGCCGCCATACCGACTTCCCCCGCCTTAGCCAACTTCGAAATAATAACTTCAGTCTTGTTAAAGTCCTCAATTACTTCGAAATTGAATTCTTCCATGCGGTTTTCTTTGACCGCAGATGCATCACTGCCGCAGATGTTCTCAAGCTTAGTGATTACACTCTTCAAATTGTATTTAAGCAATACGTCCATTGACGCATCGTTAAGCATATTCTCAAACTTCGACGCTTCAAGATTAAGTTCAATCGGCGCATTGACCTCAATTCTTGAAAGTGTTCGGCTAAAGAAAGCCATTTCTTTGTCATTTACAAGGTTCTCGTGCAGAGCTTTCTTTGTAATCTCATCAATATGGTCGTATAAATTCTCAAGCGAATGATAAGTCGCAATAAGCTCTGTCGCGGTCTTGGGACCTACTTTGGATACTCCGGGAATATTATCCGAAGAATCGCCTTGAAGTGCCTTAACCTCTATAAACTCAAGCGGTGTTACTCCGTACTCGCGAGCAACGTCTGAAGCATAGTAATTAAAGGTCTCAGTCTTACCGCCTGTAGTCTTGGGAATGGAAATCTTAATCTTCTCAGATGCAATCTGCAGAAGGTCTCTGTCGCCCGAAAGAAGCGTCACATCAAGCCCTGCTCTCTCCGCCTGACCTGCCAAAGTTCCAAGCAAATCGTCAGCCTCGTAACCTTCCATCTCCACAATATTGACCTGCATCGAAGAAAGCACCTCCCTGATAATCGGAAGCTGCATCTTAAGTTCCTCAGGCATAGGCTTTCTGGTGCCCTTATAGCCTTCGTACATCTTATGTCTGAATGTGGGAGCATGAACATCAAAAGCAACCGTAAGATAATCAGGTTTCTCATCTTCGGTCACCTTGAAAAGAATATTAAGAAAACCAAGCACCGCGTTGGTATAGATTCCGTCTTTGTTGCTTAATAGCGGGAGGCCGTAAAAGCCTCTGTTAAGTATTGAATATCCGTCAACAAGTAATAGTTTCAAACCCGTTCCCCTTTATATAATCGCAAAAACAATTGCAAGAATCACAAATCCGACAGTCAAAAAAATCAAGAACGACACAAAGAAGACACCGATGTCATAATTTCGAATTTTCTTGTACGAGCCCTTAATCTTCTCTTCGAGTCCTTTAAGCAGGTTGTACTCGTTGTTAATCTCAGCCTTATCAAGACCTTCCGAAACCATGTATCTTATGGTCAGTTCTTCTTTACAATCGGCGCATTCATTGATGTGTTCCAGAAAAGAACGAAGCTCCGTCGCCGACAGTTCATCATTTAAATACTGTGGAATTTTCTTCTCGATACTCTTGCAATCGAGTTTGTTTTCTTTCTTTTTCATACTCCTAAGTGTACCATAAATGTGCGCTATAAAAAAGCGGTGAAATTAAATCACCGCTCTTTCTTATCTTGAATTTCTTATTCTGTTAAGTGCACTCGTAAGCTTCTCTCTTATGAAGTCACGTTCATCATCCTTAACAAGATAATACATGTAAGAATCAATAACAAGCGACTCCGGAAGCCCTCTTCCCACAAGCTTGAAATTGACGAATCCCTTATCTATGTATTCTCCTATCTCATCATTTGAAATAAACGCCGGTCTCTTCATTGCATCCGCAAAAGAAGGCGCCTTCTTATAGTTGGGACACGGGAAAGGCGCACCCTTATCAAATTCCAGCTGTTGGCGAGACTCAGTAAGATAATGCTGTGTACGCTTCGGGCAATTGGGAAAGCATACTTCATCCACCAGTATCTCAATCCTCGAAGCCTGAGGCTCAAGCTCACTTAACACTTTCTTATCATGATTAAGATCGTAATCAAGAACCGCCATAAAATAGTCTTTATCTAGCTCAGCCAGAAGCTCTTTAAGAGTCTTAATGCGCTTAGTAGTCGAGGAAATGTACTCAAATCCCGGATACTTGTCTCTCAGATAATCCTCAAGTACCTGTGAATTGCATAACACCTGATTCTTGCCGTTGTCCGCAAGTCTCATAATAAGATTGCAATAGGTATCGGTTACGTGTTCTTCCTCAATAAGCGAATTGGTCCACGTGAATCTGACAGGCGTGTCAAATCTCTCATATGTATCAAGAATCGCCTTCATATTGCTCTGAGGCATGCATCCGATAACCGCTCTTCCGCCGTTCCAGATAGCTCCGGGGAAAGTACCGTATACGCTTCCGACAGTATATCCGTCTCTGAACTTGTCCGGATATTCCTTCATGAGATTAATTATTATCTGGTTCAAATAGAAATGAACGCAAAACCCGGGCAAATGCCAATACACGTTCTTAGCCATAAAAAATCCCTCTTTCACGCATTAAGGCCACTGACCCGGACGGGGCCTTGAAACCGTAATAACATGAGCCTTTTCAAGATTACGAAGAAGCAGCAATCTTGCCTCTCCGGCCTTCTCGGGCTTAAGCATAAAGAAGCAGTATGTATCGATAAGCGAGAACAGATTACCTGTTCTTCCTTCAATCTTAAAGTTATTGATACCTGCGGGAATATACTTCTCCCAGATATCCTCGGGTGAGATAAATGTAGGATAATCCTGAATCGTGTGTACGCAATTGTACTCGCCGTAATCGCAGTGCCAGTGCTTAATCGGAATCTGCTTGTCTGCGGGAAGCGTACGATTAAGAAGCATGGTCTTCTGATCCTTGGCAATCTGTCTGTAATGCTCACCACGACGCTTACAACCTGGCTCGCACAAAGTATTGACCAATACTTCAAGCTTGTCCTTGCGCTCAATCTTATCTAAGATATCCCACTTATTGTTGAAATTATAATCAAGCACTACGTACTTGTAGTCTCTCTCCATCTCGCGGTTAATCTCGTCAACATCCTTGATTTCCTTACAGGTAGAACTGTTGTAAGCGAAATTCGGATATTTCTCACGAAGATACTTCTCGAGTATAGGCGAGAAAATCATAACCTCATTCATTCCGTTATCGGCCGCCTGCATAAGATAATTGCAGTAAGGATCCTCACAATCATGCTCGTTTAAAAGCGGGTTTGTAAATGTATATCTTACGGGAATACCCTTGTCGTTAACCGCCTTAATAACACCTTCCACAAAGGCCTTATCGCACTGATCGTACGCGGGAGTAAGTCTTCCTCCGTTCCAAAGCGCCATGGGAAATACGCCAAAGAAAGAGCCTATCTCAACTCCCTCTCTGAAATATTCCGGGTGTTCCTCAAGTAAGCTCACCCAAAACATATTAAGCGGATAATTATATCTAAGTCCGGGTAAATGAAATCTTGCAGGTAACATATCTAAACATAACCCTCCCAAAAGTTTAGTCCTTAATCACAGGCTCGAAACGCTCGTATGTGAAAGATTTGAATCTGGCAAATACAGGCTCTTCTCTGTCATCACCGTCTGTAGCAAATATACCTACGGTACATCCTACAAAACCACCGGCAACTTCAGTTGAAAGTGCGGAAATATCCAGATCTCTTACAAACGGCTGCATGCCTCTGTCATTAAGAGAATATACAGACAAGGATGTTCCGGATACCTTCATGATTATGGTGGCAGGGCTCTCTCTTAACGCATCTTCTGCAATAAGCTCTTCCTTACCCTTGTTGACAAGAACAACACGTCCTCTGTTCTCCGTAATTTCGAAACGCACGTGGAAACCCTCGCTCTGGAATAAGCAAAGACCCGCTCTGGTGCCCATCATAAGATTGTCTGTATAAAGTGTGGCTCTTGCTTCAAAGAACTTGGAATCCTGTCTTATGCACACATAAGAAGGTACGCCGGTTCCCGAAAGATTATCGGTGCCACATTTCAATAATAAACCATCTTCGTCGAATTTAACAGAGTCAGTAAGAGGCGCTCTCAAAGTCATAAACTCGGGGCCGAAAGATTTCATTTCTTTAAATTCATATTTCTTGCTGACATTAGGCCATGTTGTCTCGGGAAGTTCAGGCTTCCACTCATCAAGTCTGATATTAAGATTATCCGACAACACACCAAGGCCCGGGTTAACTACAGGCCATTCATCCTCAAAGATTACTCTTGCAAGGAAAGTCTCTCTGCCCATAGTAGTAAAGCCCTTGGTAGGTCTTACGGCAAGCATAACCATGTACCAGTCACCGTTTACTGCCTGCACAAGGTCGCCGTGTCCCACATACTGAATAGGATAAATCTTCCCTAAGTGTCTATGCGTAAAAATCGGGTTTCTTTTGCAGCCTTCGTAAGGACCGAATACATCCTTGGAACGTGCTACCGAAATAGCGTGCTCAGGACCCGTACCGCCCTCTGCATGGATAATGTAGTACCAATCCCCTATCTTATAAAGATGAGGGCCTTCAGGCCAGTGTACGCCTCTTAAAGCGCCGTTCCAAGCCTCTACACGCTTACCTACAAGTTTAAACTCTTTATAATCAAATTCCTGAATGTAGATATAATAATCTCCGTCATATCTGCAACCGTCTACATTGGGATGAGTTCCGATATAATAACACTTTCCGTCTTCGTCAAAGAAAAGGCTGGGGTCGATACCGTCAGCTCCTTCAATGTAATGAGGCTCGCTCCAGGGTCCCTCCGGATTCTCGGCAGTTACTACGAAGTTACCGCCAAAAGAAACATTGGTGCAAATAACGTAGAATAATCCGTCATTGTAACGGATTGTGGGCGCAAAAAGTCCCCTCGACACACCCGCATCCTGCAAAGGTAACTGCGAAGGGCGGTCAAGTACATTACCGATCTGCTCCCAATGAGCCAAATCCTTACTATGCATAACCGGAAGACCCGGGAAGTATGCAAAAGAAGAATTTACGAGGTAAAAATCATCATTTACCGCACAAATTGAAGGGTCGGGGTAAAATCCGGCCAAAATAGGGTTTTTAGCTACTGACATTCATCTTCTCCTTATTATCACAAAAATATAGCAAACCTTAATATCTAATATTTAGGGCTTCTGTATTACTATCTCATTATCTCTGTAAGAGATCTTAACCTTATTATCCGTAAGGCCCAATTTTTCAATCAGTTCATGAGGAATCTGCAGACGGTTCGCGCGGTCGAGTACCACATACTCTTCCTGAGAATCAATCTCGCGCCAGTCGATATTTGATTCTTTGAGTCTGTCCGCAAACTCTTCCTTAAGCACACGTTCGGAACTTATCTTACCGTCTCTTATTGCAATAACACGCTTAACCTTCTTGGAAAGCGCTATATCGTGGGTGACGATAAGAATGGTCTGACCGTTCCTGTTAAGCTCTGTAAATACATCAAAAATATAATCCGCAGTCTTAAAGTCTACGGAACCCGTAGGCTCGTCGGCAAGCAGTAACTTGGGCGAATTGGCAAGTGCAATTGCAATGGCCACACGCTGCTGTTCACCACCTGATAACATGTTCATACGGCTGTTCTTCTTGTGGCTCATACCCACCATTTCAAGAAGTTCGATAGCCTTGTCGTGCTTGTGCTTGGTGCTTGATAAGTTCATAGGCATCATAACATTTTCAAGCGCTGACAGGAAGGGCAACATATTACGTCCGTTGTTCTGCCATACAAAACCGACAGTGTCACGCTTATAAAGCACGAGTTCCTTCTCAGACATGGTAAATAAGTTCTTACCGTCTACGAAAAGTGAACCGGCGCTGGGCTTATCAAGTCCGCCAATCATGTTAAGGAAAGTAGATTTACCCGAACCAGAGTTACCGATTATAGCCGTGAGCTCACCGGTTTCAACCGTAAGGTCGAGTCCCTGAAGGGCAAGTACTTCCGTTTCCTTTGTCTTATAAATCTTTACGAGGCCGTCAGCCCGAATCATTTCATCAGCCATTTATTCTCACCCCGTTTTCAAGTTCTATTATCATATCGGCCGCACCCATAAGACCCACGTCGTGGGTGGTCATAAGGATTGTGATGCCTTCTTTTCTGGTCATCTCCTTAAATATCTCGGTAACCTTGGCAGCCATCTGTGAATCAAGCTCCGCAGTAGGCTCGTCGGCAAGTATTAACTTGGGACTGTGGGCAAAAGAACGTGCAATCGCAACTCTCTGCTGCTCACCACCCGACATTTCGGAAGGCATGTGATTCATACGATTTCCGAGTCCTACAAGTCTTAAGCATTCCTCAACGCGCTTGTCTCTTTCTTTGGACGGCTTGATACCGGCCATGCGCATAGAGAATTCTACGTTCTGGAACGCATTAAGTGAAGGAATAAGCGAAACCGACTGGAATACAAAGCCGCAGTCACGTCTTCTTAAATTCTCGCGCTCGTGCTCGGACATGTTCTTGATGGGTGTTCCGTTAAGATAAACCGCACCGTCCGTGGGATCGTCAAGTGTACCGATAATGTTCATAAGAGTAGTCTTACCGGAACCGGAACGTCCTTTAAGTATGGCAAAAGTACCTGCGGGCACCTCTGCGTTTATTCCTTTAAGAGCCGTAAACTCGCCTCCCGGAACCGGGAAGACTCTTGTTACGCCGTCTACCTTTATTACGCTTTCATTACTCATTATTCTTCACCTAACTTAAGAGCCTTTGTAACATTCATTCTAAAGAGGATAAATACAAGTACCAAAAGTACCACAATCATAACGGTTGCGATTACTCCGTACAATCTGTACATATCGGAAGCCACGGTAATCAGTCTCATGGGAAGTGCCTGATTTTCTGACGAATATGCCTGCTGAAGTATCGGCACAAAAAGCTTGGATGTAAGCTTACCGATTCCGATACCCGCGAATATCGAAAGGACACCTGAGAATACCTGCTCGTTAAGGAGCATATGGAATATCTCGCCCTTGTGGAAACCTGTAGCTCTCAATACACCGAATATAAGCTCTCGCTCTCTTATGGACATTACCCAGTAAATCAGATAACCGACAGCACATAAAACGATAGTTACCACAAAGCCCATTGTCAGCACACCGTTGGTACCCTGAAGAAGCGGATCTCCCATGGTTGCCTTCAAATCAAGTTCGCGGTTCTCATATTTCTTAACGCTCAACTTCTGCTCATTAACCCAATTATACACGTCCATTGCTGTAGCGTCATCTTTGAGCTGTATCCATACTTCGTAAGGGTATGTGCCCCACTTCTTGGCAAGGTAGTCGTAATTGGCAACTATAAGGTAGTTTTCTTTGGAAAAAGCGGTTCCGTCGGGATTAAGTCCGTTAGTCACAGGTGCATAACTCGGGAAATAGTCAAAGAAACCTACTATCTTACATGTGGCCGGCTTTTTCTTGGAATTACTGAAAATAATGGAGTCGCCGACATTATAACCCATCTTAGTGTTGAAGTTCCTGGAAAGAAGTACTCCGTCCTCAACAACCGCAAGGTCATTCAAATACTCATAATAGTGCTTCTCAAGAAATTCCTTGCTGACCATGGTCTGCGCACCGAATTCCTTGGTGTTGATACCAAGAATCTGTGTGGAAATGGCATCGGAGTTGCTGCCTACACGCCCTTTTGCTTCATTGAATACTCTTGTATAGCTCTTAGCCGCCGTAAGTGTATTGTACTTGGAGTAATCAGGCACAATATAGTCGCCGGTATAAGAACCGTATCTATCCGTAATCTCAGTCCATACTTCCTTGATAATAACGTCGGTTGCATCAAGATATTCGGTGTTCTCAACAGCATTGTCAAGAATCGTACGCGCTACCGTCGCATGATACATACCAAGCGAAATAGTCATAATAAGGAACAGCATAATCAGCTGCTGCTTACGTCCGTTCTTGATATTCTCCATGAACGAAACGTGGCTCGCAGGTCCCCACCACTTTTTACCGATCTTATAAACAAGCGATACAAGGTGAGGCTGAATACGTAAAAAGAACATGCCAGCACCCACTATAAACAGTGATGAACTGATATAAAGAAGCGGATCGAGACTTTCACCGGACATAACCGCACCGGAAAGGTCTTTCATATTCTTGTTAAAGCTGTAGAAACCGTATAGCGATACGCCAAGAAGCAAAATATCGATAAACAGCTTCTCCCACCAGCTCTTCTTTTTCAAAGCGTTACTCTGCTTTAAGTTAACGATTGTAACCTTGCTGTGTTTGAAGGAAGGAATCGTGATGCTTAAAAGGCAGACAGCAATTGCTGCCAAAGCATAAATAAGTGACTCCTTGGTATATGAAACATTAAGTGACTGCGAAAAATCAAACTCAAGGAAGTTTCTGGTCGAGCCGAGTACCTTGGCAAACAAAGCACCGAGCGGCATGCCTATAACAGCTCCCGTAAGTGTTAACACAAGTCCCTGATAGAAATAAAGTCTGATAATCTGTCCGCTCGAACTGCCACGGCTCTTGATTACCGAAATTTCGCTCTTCTCCATCTCGTACATCTGTCCCGAAATCATGAACAGGAATGCGGCAAGCATAGCGAGCACGGGAACCTGTAAGATAATAAGTGTTGCGGAAATTCTGGTAAGTTTCTTATTGTAATCGTCGAAAATCTTAACGTAAGGCGCATCCTTAAGAACGCTCTTAAACGGACTTTCTTCCATGTAATACTTGGTGTCGGCATAGATTCTGTCTACATCCGCAGCCTTGACCGACTCGTAATCAAACATCGGTACAATATAGCTGGTAATGGTGTACTTGCCTACGTTATCGCCCATAAATGTGCTTCTGAACACATCCTCGCGACACAGAATGGTGTCGTTTAACTTTTCAGGCTTAATCTGCCAAAAATAGTTAAGTTCATCCGCCGAGTCATATACACCCTTAACATATACTCTGAGAGACTTTCCGTCGGGAGCCTTTATGTCATCAAAAGTAAAATATTCATTTACAAGCAATCCCTTATCTACCATACATGACTGGCTGATAAGTACTTCAATTGCTCCGTCTTCGGTCTTACCTGCTTCTGAGTACAATTCGCCCGCAAGAAGCTTGATATGATCGGTCATATCGCCTATAGCGGCAAGTTTAATTGATAACGCCTTGGCATCGCCTCGACCCGTTTCGGAACTCATAGGGGTTGCAGACAAAGAAAGTTCGCGGAATGTATAGGTTTCTTTGACCTTTAAGCGCTCATAAAAGCCTTCCGGGAATTCATCCATCTTCTTAAGTGTAGAACCGCTCTTTTCCTTTCTGGAAACTACGGTTGCACTAATCATGGTGGGCCATCTGCCTTCGGTAGATATATAGTTTTCGAATTCATCATTAATCATTCGATTGTAAGCAGCCGCTCTGTAAATAGGGAAACTTACAACGGTGGCGATAAGCAGGATGCATCCCAAAAGAAGGCATACATTCATCCATTTCTTATGCCACATTTTTTCAAGCATTATTCCAAGCATATCTTTGTTCCTTCCGAAAGCCCGTCTACAACCCAGTAATTAAAGTTGTCGCTACCACCGGCAATAAAGCTCTTGAGTGTAGGCTTATTATTCTCGTCAAGTATAGTAACGTAGGTCACTCCGCTTTCAACTGTAACCGCGCTCTTGGGTATCAATACTACATTGTCCATAGAACGCACCTCTACAGACACATTAAAGTGACTTCTCATCCACCATCCGTCATAGCCTCTGTTGGATGCCGCCATCTTGGCAAAATCTTCTTTGGAAACCTTGATAAGATTGTATCCGGTATTGAGTGCTTCGCTTAATGCGCAGTTAGATACCATAACAACTTCACCTACAGCTTCCGCAGAATTGCCGTCTTCATCGTCGTAAGTAATGATTGCTGTATTACCGTATGTAATCTGTCCGGCTTTATCTTCCAATACAACATAGCAGTTGTTTTCATCTGCCAAAGTACATACTGTCTGATCTTTTTGAAGGATGTCGCCCTCTTCAAAAGTATTGACCGAAGTAATGATTCCGGAGAAAGGTGCCTTAATAACAGTCTTGGCCGCATCACTCTTCATGTCGCTTATTAATTCTTCAAGATCTTTGATGGTCTCGTTTTTAATCTTAATAAGCTTTTCATTCTTATCTTTGTCTTTTTCAAGCTCTGCCAGATCTTCCTTGGCTCTTTGGAGTTTTCTTTCGTTACGTTTTATATTGATGTCATCGCCTGCTACACGAATCTTGGCAAGCACCTGACCCTTCTCGACTCTTTCATAGCGCTTGACGCACAACTCGGTAATGTATGTTACGCCATACTCCACTGTGTTGTTAATATATTCGTTCTTGGGGTAGAATATGTATCCCGTCTCACTAAACTGAACGCTGATCTTACCCTTTGTAACTGCCTGAGTTTTGGATTTTTCTTTGACCTTAAACTCAGAAACTACTTTATCGCCTTCAGAAAGTCCGGATAACACTTCTGTATAGAAACCGTTCTTAATGCCTATCTTAATAGGTGTATATGAAGTCTTTTCATCGCCTTCGTAAAGATATACAAACGCGCCGTCTGTATCAGACTTAATGGCATCTGTCGGTATGCAAAGAGCACCTTCACGTCTGTTGCTTACCACTACTACCGTAGCAAAATCTCCGGCCTTAACCGTTCCGCTATCGTCCTTTATCAGGAAAGTTGAGTAGCTGTTACTGGTCTCCGTTGTAGTCGTGGCTCCCGTCTCCGAAGCTTCCGGTTCGACATACTCAACTTCGTATTTTTCTCCGTTTATAACCGCATAATATTCAACAGCGCGCTTAATCTCGCTCTTGTATACCATGTCGCATCTGATTCTTAAGTCGCTAAAATCTCCGGTTGCGGCAACAGATACATCTTTGTTGATGTAATTGCCCCAATCGTACACTCCGATTGCCACTACCGTTCCGCTTTCTTTGGCATTGGCAAGAACGTTCTTACGCTCGGTGTTAAGCTGCTTTAAGCAAAGATTATCGTAATCTCTGTCAAGCTCATAAAGCTCCTTGGTTTCCTTGGCCTTTTCCTGACGCTTCTGAACTTCTGCGACTGACCTGGCAAGAAGTCCTTTATACTTGGTATATTCACCCTTAGTCTCATAAGCCTGTCTCTCTGCGCCACTCATGGCTTCAATATTTTTAACTATTTGCTCATAGTAACCGATAGAAGCCTCTGTTTCGTAGTAAGTCTTATCGTAAATATCCCGAATGGCTTCTTCATAAGCCTCATCGTTAGAAGCGATTTTTTCCTTGAGTGCTTTAATCTTCTTATCTATTTCCTCTGTGGAAGCATAGATAACAGTGTCCCCCTTACCCGCCTGATTGCCGGGAAGAATTCCGTATTTTTCAAATTTCTGATTGGTGGAAAAAGCAATCTCCGTGACTCTCGGTACAACCTTGCCGCCATAGGTCTTGTATGCTACAAGATCCTGTCTGGAGGCTACTGCATAATTGGCAGCCACGCCTACCGGCTCGACGAGTTCTATGCCTTCAGTCTCGTCCTTTTTATCCCCACAGCCTGCCAACGTCTGAAGAACAAGCGTCATTATAAGCAATGCTATAACTGATTTCTTAATTCTCATTTCTTTAATACCTTTTCTCCTTCGGTAAGACCGCTAAGGACTTCAACCCTTTCATCGCCCATAAGTCCGACCTCAATGTATCGAATTTCTCTGACGTTCTCATCAGATAACGTATAAACAAAAGCCTTATCGCCCGCTAAATGAACCGTGTCTTTAGGAACAGACAAAACGTTTTCTTTCTTGGCAATTTCAACGGAAATTGTACCCATAACACCCATTTCTATCTCTGAATTATCCGGCCCATCGTATATGCTGAAAAGCATTTGATCGTCCCACTCATTCATGTTGTAAGGCATTACAAGGTAATCACCTGCGGCGTTAGAATAAATTATCTTCATATCCACCGCAGTTCCTTCCTTGAAAAGATCCTTGTATTCCATAGCGGTAGATGAGAAAAGACAGTTCGTATCGTCAACTATTGTCATTATCACAGTGCCGGCCTTGGATGTGGAGCCTTCAAGATTCTGCTTAAGCTTATAAACCTTACCGTCCATCTTGGCATAAAGTCTGCTTGCGCGAAGTTCTTTCTGCTTTTTGGATAGTTCCTGTCTGTCAAATTCAAGAGAGTCATTAATCAGTTCTCTCTCTCTGGCATATGACTTTTGAATCTCTGCAACATCTTCCTTGGCCTTTTCGTCGGTATCATACATGTTGCCTACTCTTGCCACCCATCTGTCCTGAATCGCAAGCTGTTCATTGGTCTCCGAATATCCCAGCAAAAGCTCATTACGCTTAATCTTATATGTGAGTTCATCTATGGACTTCTGTAAGGAATCTGAGGAAAGTTCGCATAAAAGCGTACCCTTCTTAACTTTCTCTCCTTCCTTGACATAAACCTTATCCACGTATTTGCCGGTTTGGTCAAAAGAAACCTCTTGGGAATTGGTCTGAACGTAAGTACAATCAATCTTACCATTCTGCACAACATCATCATATGTAACAGGTATAAGATTAAAAGACATTACATCATCTTCCGAATCGACTATTACAAGAGGAACCTCTTCTTCTTTAGTACATGCAGACAATGCAAGGGTCGATGCGACGAGCAATACTGCACATAATTTAATTCGTTTTTTCATAGTAAATCTCCAATATTTCAAGCTACAAAAGACATTGTACTTTATGGTAATGCATAATTCCTATTACTTTTTGCTTTTTTTAAGCAAAATTGTGCTAAATTGACCAAAAATCAGGTGTTATATAGTAAAGAAAAATGCACGAGAAATTGCGAAGAATAATTTCTTATGCAATTTTAAGTTTCCTATAACACCCAATTATGTTTAATATAATTGCATCAAAGGTAAAACGGTTTTCTTATATGCAAAATCTCCCCTTTTAGAAAAAAGCGCAAAGAAAAAGGACGATGCCCGGAAAACATCGTCCTTTAAAATTATTTAGTTAAACCAATACCTTACTGGTTAGCTTCTTCGATGTACTGCTTGTACATGTCGCGGCATCCATCCATAATGGTAGATACAGGATCACAGTTAGGTCCGAACTTCCACTGGAAAGGAGCACCCATATCAAGGTTAGGAATAACTGCCTCTAACTGAATCTCAGAGTTCTTAGACATAAGCGGAACAGTTTCCTCACATGCTCTCTGGTCGAAGTTACCGGTACGTGTGGTATTTACGTAAGGATTGTAATCTTCATAACCGGGAACGAATTCGTTGTAAAGGCTGTATGCAAATGCACACTTCCAAGCTCTGTCAGCATCGTAGCAAGCAGGGATAACGCAAACGTTATCCTGTGCGGTCTGAACAAGCTTACCCTTAGGTCCCTTCGGGAACATTACGAAGCCAAGGCCATCCTCGGTTTCAGGCTGCTCGTAGAAGAGGTTGCCGGGAGTTGCACAGTACTGCTGATCGCAAACGAATGCGCATCCGCCGTTCTGGAACTGACCCTGATAGTAATCCCATGAAGGAGCGGAACCATCTTCGCCTTCGGGACCATTCCAGTCGTACTTGGTGAAGATATCGCGAACCCATTCAAGAGCTTCAAGAGTTTCGGGAGATTCAAATTCGTAGGTGTACTTGCCGTTAGCATCCTGACCAACGTACTTACCGCCGTTAGAGAATACAGCTGCTGTAACCATAACGCCTTCGTTAACACCAAGACCCCAGATATCGATGGTACCATCGTTATCGGTATCCTGCTGAACCTTCTCAAGGATTTCTTCAAATGCTGCCCATGTCCAGGTATCATTCTTCTGCATATCGTAAATAGAATCGGGATCAACACCGGCTTCTCTTAAGATCTTCTTGTTGAAGTATAAACCGGTTCTGGGCTCTGCCCAACCTGCACGGAATGCATAGATACCGCCATTAACGGTATAAAGCTTGTGAACGCCGTTAGCCCACTTAGCTTCAGAGAAGTCAAGGCAATCAAGAGTAGAAAGGTCATAAACAAGACCATTGTCGATTGCTGAAAGAAGTGTGCCATCACCTGAGTGAAGGGTGAATACGTAGTTCTTGTCATCGCCGCCTGCTGTAGCGTAATCAACGAAGTCCTGAGCTACTGTTCCCCAGTCACCGATGGTTTCTGCGTGAATTTTGAAGTTGTAAGTTTCCTGGATCCAATCCTGGTAAGCGTACTGAGCTTCTTCGAACTCAGTCTTAGCTTCCTGTCTCTCAGGATTTGAGAACCAGTCACGAATAATAATTTCAACACCGCCAAGATCGTAGGTGTTGCCGTTAGCGTCCTTTAATACAGTATAAGGGCTAACTTCTTCCTCTTCAACGGATGCTGATACTTCAGGCTCGGTTGAAGCGGGTGCTGCAGACTCGGAAACAGAAGCGGGTGCCTTTTCACAAGCTGCAAAACTCATGGTCATAGCGGCTGCCATAGAAGCTGCTAAAACCTTCTTTGCCATAGGCTTTCTCATAGTATTTTTCCTCCTATTATCTATATACTATAGCATCAATGTTGACAATTAAACTCTTCCGGGAGTGCCAACCTCAATGCATAATACATACAAACTTAAACGATTACCTAATCATTTTACTACATACTGGATAAATATGGAAGCCAAAAAACGATTTTTTTGTTACATTTTTATACCTGTACTTGAGATACTTTCTACGAACGCTCTCTGTGCGAAGAGATATACCACAAGTATAGGGAAAACAATCATCAAAGTACCTGTTGCAAGTATCGCATTGGAGTACTGAGTGGATACACCGACCTGTGCATTGGCACCGCCGCCCATCTCTCTGGCTACGTATACGCCCAAGCTGTCTACAAGTCTTGAAAGTTCTGTACTTACCAAGGTGTTGTTACCAAGGAAAAGCTTAGAGTAGAAACCGTCAGTCCACTGCCATACAAGCGAGAACAGGAAACATGAAGTGATGATGGGCTTTGCTTCGGGAAGCATAATGCGTACGAAGGTCTTCATCATACCGCAACCGTCTACATAAGCAGCCTCTTCAAGGTCGATAGGAATATTTCTGAAGAACTGTCTTACAAGGTAAATATATAAGCCGTTCTTAAGTCCACAGCAAGTGAAACTCATCATGAAATAAGGAATGGCACTGCCTCGAAGGTTAATGCCCTGTCCCTTGATAAGCTTAACGATACCAAGGAAATCCCACATGTTAAAGTGAAGATAAAGTGAGCTTGAAAATGCCTGCGGAGGAATGATAATCATCGCAAGTACGAATGCAAACCACATCTTCTTAAGCGGGAATTTAAATCGTGCAAATCCGTAACCTACAATTGTACACATTGCCGTCTGAATAATAGCAAGTGACAATGAGAAAATAATGGAATTCTTAAGTCCCACACCATATTTCATGATTTTGGCTGCAAGCTGATAGTTCTCACCCGTGAAATGAAGGGGAACCGATACAACTATAGGATTGTATAAATCTTCCTGCTTCATGAAGCTTACCGAAATCTTATTGAAAAGAGGAATAAGAATCAGGAAGCAAAGGCCGAACAAAAGGATAAATCTGCAAAGCTTTACAAATACACTTGTAACATCTTTTCTAAAGAGGTATCCGCCGGACTTTTTATTTCTGTCCCAGTAGGTACTGTATTTTTGAACTTTTACTTTTTTAGTCATAGTAGTAAACCCCCTTAGAAATGAAGAAGGATGTAATTCCAATAAATGCCGTAACTATTATGAAATATGCCCAGGCCATTGCCGAAGACAAACCATAGTTAAGCTGAACGGTAAGTACCGTCTGAATCTTATCCATAACGTCGTTGTCAGATCTCATACTGTAGTCAACAACGGTATAAATCCAGTTTACTAAGAAGATTGAACTGATCATGGGGAAAGTAATTTTCCAAAGGCTTTCCCACTTGGTACATCCTTCGATGTCGGCGGCTTCATACATACTGCTTGAAATAGTCTGAAGTCCGGACAGGAAGATAATAATCTGAATACCTGAAGCTATTGCTATATCGTAAATGTTGGCAATAATTTCAAATACCCATTCATATGCCTTAACACCGACACCTGCAGTCCTCAATATTTCCTGAAGTCCTGCCGTAATATCGATATTGGAAACCGATGAGTCAACGGTTGTGGCAATCTGAGCCATAAGTGAGTTGTTCTCCTCAAGTCCCAAAATAACACCGGAAGAAATAATAACCGGAAGGAAGAACACGGCTCTTACAAGTGCACGACCTCTGAACTCCTGATTAAGGATTAATGCAACAAAGAAACTGAAGACGATGATACCGAATGAATAAAGAACCATCTGTCCGAGCGTCTCACCAAGCATTCTCATATAATCGGGATCGGTACGAAAAGCATCGTAATAATTCTTAAGACCTATCCACTCCATCTCAACAGAGCCGGCACCAAGTTTAACGTTGCTGAAACTCATGTAGAGGGACTGAAACATAGGCTTAAGCATAAAAAGCAGGAAACCGAGTATAAAAGGAAGTATGAACAGATAACCCGCAATCGCTTTTCTCTTCTGAAGACCCGCTAATTTGTTTTTTTGTTTCTTCATAATAAAAACTTACCTCTCACAAAATTGGTATATCTACTATCTAACTACCAGATAATCTCTGGCGGGAATCTTTACTCCGTTATAATTGAATGCTTCATAACCGTAGTTAACGTACACTTTAGTACCATCTTCGTAAACGGTCATTCTGACATCGTTGTTGATCATTACATGATCTTTGATTTCCTGACTGAATGTGTGTCCGAGTTCTGCATTGTAGCGAGAGTAGATTGACTTCATCTCATCTTCCCACTCTTCAAAATCGGAACCGTAATACTTGGTGTAAAGAGTCTTCTGAAGTGTAAATGACGACTCTTTCATAAAAGTAAAGGAAAGACCTGCTCCGTACTCGGCAGAAGTTAGAATTTCTTCTTCCTGATTGCCACATACGTTAATGGGCTGACCGGTGTAATCCTTATAACCGTGAATAGCTATCTGATAGAAAGGAACTGTTGCATCAAGAATAGTATATTCACTTCCCTTTAAATCCATGCTTGTAATAAAGTCTGCATAAGGAAGCGCATAAGCGTTACCGCTGTTAATCATGATCTTCTGTCCGCTTTCCTTGATCTTCTTAAGTTCTTCTACCTGAAGGCTCATTGCTTCTTCTCTTGAGGTGTAATCTTTTCTCCAGTAGTCGGAAGAAAGGTCCTTACCTATATCAAGGAATGAAACATTTGCATTGTACTTGGATGCTGTTGCGGATAACTTGCCCATAAGTGAAGGAATAATGTCACCGTGTAGCAGGAAGTAACTGTCAAGGCCTTCTCTTGCTGTATAAGTAATCGCACTGTATTCGTAAAGTTCTGCTCTCTTACGGCTTAAGAACTTGGCTGCATCTCTGTAAGAGAAGAATCCGTTAAAGATATTGGAATCTTTCTCATACTGAACCATACCGTCAAGATAAAGGCTGACGCCCATCTCTTGAGCCTTGGCAGTAAGATTCTTTAAGTCTGAATAAGAACCGAGAGCTGTAACCTTTTTGATTTTCTTTAAATATTTCTGTTTTACACCGCCATTGCACCATCCGGTATACTTAAGCGAAAGATTGTCGATACCGTCTTCTTTAAGTTCGGAAAGAAGCTCTGCGGCTTCGTCATAAGTCGTAAGTGCAAGAGGTCTGGATACGGGAATACCTACAATCTGTTTAACCTTATCTACCGCACCGACTACCTCTACAGCTACAGGAGTATTGGCGTCTGTAACCTTGGTCATGTACTCGGGATACTTATTCAAAAGATAGCTTCTGTAATCCTTGGCCATATCAACATAGCTTCCGGAATTTACAAAACTGTATCTCTGTGAAAGCGTTTCATCCGGAAGATTCTCAAGGTATACGTAAACGTCCTTGTTGGAATTGGCACCTAAGTCAAACTTTTCTCTGGGCTTAACAGTATATACTGCATTCGCATAGTTGTAACTTGAAGCTCTTCCGCTTATGTCGGCACGAATAGCCGCATATGAAGCACCGCCTTCAACAACACATATAAAGGAATCATTCTTATCGGAGATACCGAATACGTTCATATTGGCAATAGTAGTATGAACGACGTCTTTTCTTTCAATGGCCATATCCCATCCGTAAAGGTTGGAGTAGTAAATAGCCTGCGAAGATTTACCGTTGTTAAAGTTCATAATTGAACCGCCGCCTTCGGGAACAAGAACATAACCGTCTTCTTCTGTGTTGCCGGCACCAAAGTAAGGAAGTACGCAAACGTTGGTTACCGGATAAGAAGAAGGACTGTCGATTGAAGAAAGCGGAACTTCTACCACAAGATCGTCACCGTCAAGTCTGTAGATAACAGATACGTTAAATACAGGGTTGCTGTTGGTGGCTTCAAGAGTACTTAACTCTTTGTCCTCAACGTATTCTTCATATGTATAGCCGGCTGCTTCAAACACTTTCTGTAAGTGAGCCTTAGCGCTATCCTTCTGACCTTCACGAAGCACGTAAATTACTTCGGTTTCAAGAATGGGATATGCTTCAAGAAGAGAATCCTTGTTTTTCTTATCTGCCGCACTAAGCTTGTTAATATCAAGTTTCTTGTATAACTGCTTTACGTTTTCTCTGTCTGATACAGACATTGTGCTGCAAAGCTCATCAAGTCTGGAAGCTAAGATTGCAGGGGGAATTACGAACTCCTTGGCAACCTTACCGATTGAGTAATCAACCTGCACAAAGTCATCACCGGTTGTAATCTCATAAATACCGTTAACGGCACTTAAGGAATAACTGTCATATGTGGTATCAAGACCGGCATCGGTTCCGTAAGTAAGTAATACTGTAGACTGAAGTTTATTCTTCTCTTCCAAGATTGCAAGTGCATCATCTGCAGCATCTACGGGAGTCGAATGCCATACCTTGCCTGAACTCTTAACCGTGAGGTCAAAAGTTGTAAGCTTGGGATCCATTTCAAACTTGAGGCTCTTATTTTCCATGACGATAGTCTTATCATCACCTGCATAAGCTCTTACCTCTACCGGATCCTCTTCCTTCTCGGTACTTTGATATCTCATGATAAAGATTACAAGTCCCGCAAAAATAAGGAGCATAATTGTGGGGAAAATCAAGGCTTTAAGTTCCTTGATGATGTTCATCTTTATCTCTTGTTTTCTTTCTTCACTGATAGGATTATATTTGCTCATGACAACTCCAATTTCTTAAAAGTTTACATTCGATACAGCAATTCTTTGGCAATGGATACAAAGTATGCAACACCTTGAGATATCATGCTGAAGAACAACATCAAAAGGAATATCATAACAAGCATTGCAAATACTGTGGCAATCAGGAAAAGAATGTTCTTACCGAAAGAATATTCGTGAACCTGGCTCATGCCCAAAATTCCTATGAAAGCCACCCATATCAGTGCTATCATGCTGACAACCGAGTAGAACTGAGCTTCTTCGGTTGTGATGAAATTACTGAAAATCATCAAGGGAACGTTTATAAGAATGTAAGGGGTAAGTGCATAACATGTAGCCATGTATACTTGCCCGAGGCGTCCTTTACCGTCAAACAACGTTGTGAGCGCCCAGTTACCTACTACAAACAAGCCCAAGGGAATCAGAATACTTGCCACATAGGTTAAGATATTAAGATCTTCCCAATATACCTGGATAAAGATAAAACTTGTATATCTTAATCTAAGTATACGCGTAAGAATAGTTAAAAATAAAATTGTATTGGCGGCTGCATAAGTACCGCGTCTTTCATGGGTCAGATCCCAGAATCCGTCAATGGGATGCGTGGTGCAGTACAATGCAAACTTAAGGCTTTTTATATAGCGCTGCCATTTTTCCTTACTGAATAATGAAGCAAACATGCTGATTTCTCCGTTATCTTTTATACTTTAAAAATATCTGCGGTTGCAAATTCGTATTTAATCGACTTAATCTTACCGATAATCATGGGAACAAGGAAAAGAACAAGAAGTACGATTACAATTACAACTATGTTCTCTTCTACCCAAATCTTACGATATTGTCTGTAAGCTTTCGAGTAGTTCTCAGCATCGTATTTAAGCTTAAAATACTCCATTGCGGTCTTGTATTCTTTCTGTCTTAAGTACGCACGGCCGATTCCGATGTAAGCTAAATCATAGTTACCGTCATACTTGATAACCTGATCCCAACTTGCAAGAGATTCATCATATCTGCCGGCATCAAAGTCTTCCATAGCTGTGAATACAAGCTCGCCGAAATTTGTAAGTGTAAATACGGTAATGGCACAGTCAAGCTGGTCCAAAACGTAAATGTCATATCCTATATGGTCGAGTGCGATGGGGTTTCTGAAGTAACCATCCATGTTACCGTTACCACCACAGCAGAATAAAAGTCGTCCCTGATTGTCATAAGAGAAAAGACGTCCTCTATTCTTATCAAGACATACAAATACTTCATTGGGGAAAGAAGTAACATCTATAAACTGTGAAGGGCCTGTCATACCTCCGCCGGAACCCATGTAAAGGTCACCGTATACAGGGTACTTACCGTCGTAATATACACCGTTTCTTACCAAGATATCCGAACCTAAAAGGTTAAGAAGTCTTACATTCTGAACAGTGCCGCCCTTCAAATCTTCTTCACCTACAGAGCCTGCAACAGCATATATAAAACCATCTTCATTAATATAGCAGTTGCTGTACTCAGTAGGAACGAAAGATTCCATTTTCATGAGCTGTTCCTGAGATGCAAATTTCTTCCAGATATAATCTACGAAGTTATAAGATGCAGGAGGTGCTCCGTGGAAGTTGGTGAATGTTCCGTCGCTCTCATACTTAAGCAAACCTTTGTTAATACCGGCTGCAACGGCATAAACACGCTCCGCGGTATCAACAACAAGCTTTGTAGGAGCAAAAGCAAGATCCTTATCAAGAGATGAATCATTGGGCTTTCCAAATTCCATTAAATAATTGAAATCTTTGTCCACCTTAACGATTCTCGCATTACCCTTATCGGCAATAAAAATATTACCGTCTTCGGAAATCGCAAGATCTGTAGGAGTATTAAATGTGTTATCTGAACTCTTACCGTTGAAATGATCGTAAATCTCTACTACTTCAAGGCTTTCTCTTGTGTTTCTCTTCATCTTAATGATTCTGTTGTTACCGGAATCGCAAAGATAGAGAAAATCTCCATCTGCGGTAAGACCCTGAGGATTGGAAATCTTCTTGTCAAGATTTAAATCCTTCCAGGTAAATGTCTTACAAGGCTCATAAAAGTCGGGAGAATCCTGAACATCTCCCCAGTAGTCGTAGTTATAGGAATAGCTTCGATCTACCGCATATGAACTTAAGCTAACAGAACCGGCCAGTACCGCGCTTGCAAGCGCCATGGCTCCAATTCTTACAAACAGTTTTTTCATAAATGTCTCCATCCCGTCTCGAATATTTCCAAATCAGTCTTTAAGTCCCGAGCTTGCCATTGTTTCAAGAATCTGGCTCTCGGAGAAGACGAATATAATAATCGGAACTATCATTACAACTACAAGTACTGCAGCCTGCTGACCGGTACGGGCGATACCGCCGAGACCGATCTGGTTAAGAGCATAAACAAGGGTCTTCTTCTCTTCGGAGTAGATGTATGTTGCTGCTCTGTCGTTCCAAAGTCTTTGAACTGAAAAGATGATAAGTGTCATCCAAGCGGGCTTAACGTTAGGCATTACGATGTTAGAGAATACTCTCCACTCGCTTGCACCGTCAATCTTGGCAGCTTCAATAAGTGAAGTGGGAAGGCCTTCCATGAACTGCTTCATAAGGAAAAGACCGATGGGCGCTGCAAATGCGGGAATGATGATTGCCCAATATGTATCAATCCAGCCAAGCCAGTTAAGGATCAGGTAGTTAGGAATCTGTGTAGCCCAACCTGTAAACATAAGAGCGGTTGTGGCAAGTTTGAAGAATCCTTTTCCGCCGGGGAATTCATACTTGGCAAGTACGAAGGATGCCATGGATGCAATGATAAGGTGTCCTGCTGTACCTACAAATGTAATGAATACCGTGTTGAAGAGGTATCTTGAAAATGATACCCATGATTTACCCATTGTTATGAACAAGTCTGAAAAGTTGTCCATGGTGGGATGCTGCGCAAATATTCTCGGAGGGAATCTGAATAATTCGTCCAAGGGCTTAAGCGCGTTGCTCACCGCGAAGATAATCGGGAAAGCCATAATGTAAGCCATGATGATAAGGAAGATATAAAGAAGTACGTCACCGGCAATTGAGCGGTTGGGCTTTCTTCTCTTTATCATCGGCTTCTTATATTCTTTTTCAACTTCTATCTTTTTTCTTTTACTCATGTCAGGTTCCTACTCTTCTTAACAGACTCTGAATTGCTTTATTACATAAAATCATCATTAAGAACAAAATGGTTGCTATTGCACATGCATAACCCATTTCGAATCTTGAATAACCGTAGTCGAAAAGGTGAGTTACAATCGTACGTGCTGCGTAGTCGGTACTGGGGTATCCGCAAAGTGCCATTGTTACGTCGCAGACACCGAAGGACTGTGTAATGGTCATAACGGCACCAAACAAAAGCATGGGCTTCATGTTGGGAAGTGTTATGTACCAAAGTTCCTGCCAACGGTTCTTGATACCGTCCATGTAACCGGCTTCGTACTGAGAACCGTCGATACCCTGAAGACCTGCTACGAAGGAAAGGAATCCTGTACCAAGACTCATCCAAAGGATAACCACCATACAAATCGGTAACATGTACTGAGGGTTAATCAGCCAAAGGATGGGGGTGTCGATAACACCGATATTCTGCAAGAATGCATTTACATATCCGTAAGCATCGCCTCTGAAGAAAATCGAGAAAATCGTGTAACATGTACCTGCGATTGAGGGTGCGTAGAATATGATAACCGCAACGGAACGAACCATTCTGGGAAGCTCGTTGATAAGCCATGCAAAAAGGAATGACATGATGTATCCGAGAGGTCCCGTAACTATCGCTATAAGAAGTGTATTCTTAAGACCGATAAGGAAAACGTCGTCCTGAAGTATCAGGTTAATGTAGTTAGTAAATCCGAGGAATCTCGGAGCTTCCAAAATGTTGTAGTAAGTAAAGCTGAAATAAATCGAAGCCACAACAGGGAAGATGTAAAACATCGCAAACAGTACTGCGAAGGGTAAAAGGAAGAGGTAGCAGTTCTTGCTTCTCTTTGCCTTCTTCCAGGCAACCTGCATATTGTGTTTTCGTAATGTAATATATTTACTGAAAAACTCTTTCATCTGCTCTCTCCTGCCTTAATAATCTATACTCAAGCCAAACTCTTTACGCTTCTTGATAATCTCTTCATCAATCTTAACAGCGTAGTCGATAATGGTCTCACGTGAGTCGTCTTTATCATTGATACACTTTCTGATTGCGTTGGAGATGTGACGACCTGTATAGTATCCGCCGGGAACCTCTCTGATTCCGACTGTCTGATCCCACTGATCGTTTAATACCTTAATATCATCAACGCTCCAGGAAAGTCTTGAGAACGCATCTCTGTTAGCAGTTGCATAACGAGCCGACGAACCAAGGAGTGCTTCGATTTCACGTCCGAAACGAACCTGTACATCGGGTGATGCCCACCACTTCATGAACTCCCATGACTTCTGCTTGAGGCTTTCATTGTCGGTCTCAATCATCATGGTAGCCGCGCCGGCTATAAAGTCGGAACGATCGATATATGTGTTACCGTTCTCATCAACTTTCTCGGTACCGGGGATAAGGGTGAAGTCCCAAAGTCCTCTGATTTCAGGTGCGGATACCATAAGAGTGTTGTATGCGGAGTATGCCTGAATACCGATAGGCATCTCACCGGAACGGAAACGGCTTACAAAGTCGTAAATTGTAGGAAGGCCATAGTCGTTAAAGTACTTAACGTAATCGTCGAATGCTTTAATAGCTTCTTCGGTATCTACTGTGGTCTTGTTACCTGCCTCATTGTACATATCTCCGCCGTACTGGAAAAGAAGTGAGAAGTACATGTTAAGGTCAGGCATGTTACTCATAGTAACTGTAGCTGCGGAACCTGCACTGCTGGAACCTGCTGCGGTAGGAATACCTACAGATAAGTTGTTACCCTGAATGGTAGGAAGAATCTCAATGAATTCTTTCCAGGTATTGGGAACTTTAAGTCCCAATTCATCAAGTACGTCCTTACGATAGAACATAACGGTGAAAGTCTGAGTCTCAGGAACACCATAGATGTGATCGTCAAGTCTGTACTGCTCGTAAGAGCTGGGTGAATAGTGTGATAAAACTTCTTTGTAATCGGGGAACTGCGTAATATCTACGGAAGCTCCGCGAAGTGCATAGTCAACAGGAATGTTGGAACCTACGGAAAGAACTACGTTAGGTCCGCGTCCCGCAAGTACCGCATTAAGCAATGCATCCTGCGTAATAACTTCAACGTTTACTTTAATTCCGCTGTTGGGGATAAAGTCATCGTCAATCATCGCTTTAAGGATGGTACCCTGGTCACGACCGGTAAGTACCCATACCTTAACTACTTCCTCTTCCTTACCTTCGTATACGTCGCCGACAGCGTTGTAATCTACAAAGAAGGAAGCAACGAAGGACTTAATCTCGTGCCATGACTTGGTAAAGAAATTAGCCTTCTCATGCTTAACATTGGCTTCTGTACCGGATACGGTAATGTAGTCGATATCAAGCTTGGTCTCGCTCATATTGAGCTGAGCGGTACCGAGTGAAGTAATGTTATCTTTGAAAGTAATGAACTCTACTGTAATCTTCTGAGGTTTCTTGCAGAATCTTTCGAGCTGGTTGGCAACGGTCTGAGCTGTTGCAATCTGATCGGCCTTCTGTCCCGAGTAAGCAACCATGTCATCTACGATCTTGTATAACTTTCTGTATTCAATATCGAGAGCTTCCATGATTTCGGGATAGTTGGTGTTGATTCTGTAATCACGGTATTTATCCGGGTTGGCTCCTGTATATACAAGGAGCTTTCTATATACCTGGTTAAGTCTGTATGTAGACTCTTCAAGGTCTGAAAGGATAGGTCCTACGCCGCCGAGAGTAGCTTCAAGTCTGATGGTGTGCTTACCCTTGGTAAGGTAGAAGTTGTAAGGATTACCATCAGCATCGGCAACGTCTCTGCAAATCCAGTCGTTGGCATATTCGAAGGAAATCTCCTGCATCTCTTCAAAAGGAACCTTGCCGTCGATATAAATCTTACGGTTGGAAACAGAACCTCTCTGGTAGTTCTGACGTCCCTTAACCATGATGTTGTAGAAACCATCCTGAGGAACTTCGAATTCCCATTCAATCCACTGGCCGGTAGTCTTCCATGCATCACCGCCTACGTAGTTAAGAACTGTGGTGGTTACGCTGTTAGGCTGAGTGGTAGGTGAAGATCTGTCGTACTTGGCATAGAGTGAAGACTCGGAACGGAATGTTGATTCCTCACCCTGAATAACAGTCTGGAAATCTCCTGTGGAAGGAGCATTCGTAGGCTGCTTTGCAATATACTCTTCATAAGTATCAATATGTACAACGGGAACAACCTGAAGCTTTCTGATTACCATAGGCTCGTTGATTGCGTTAATGGTAATTGTGTTCTCGCCTTTTTCAAAATAGAACTTGAAGGGATTCATTTCATATCCGAGCTTGTCGGAGAAATAAGATGACTGCCAGTCGTAAGCTTCAACCTGAGTGGGACGGATTTCGTTGCCCTGGTTGTCGACACGCTTCTCGCCACCGTCAGTCCAAATACGTGTGAAGTTAAGATTTAATGCATCGTCAAAAGGAAGTTCACCGTTAATGTAGAAAGCACGCTCTGCGGCAACGCCTCTGGACTCGGTGATAAGGTACTCCATATATACATTGTAAAAACCCGCTTCGGGAACATCTATAGTATATGTAACCACAGATTCAATATCCGTGAAAAGGCACTTAGCCTCATCGTGGAAATTGGTGTAAACGGATACATTGCCGTCAGCTTCATAATTATAAAGATCCACATCAATAGTCTTCTGGGGCTCCTTGGCATCGGCGTGGCTGTTAAGATAGCCCTTGTAGGTGCCGGTTCTCTCCAATCCGACTACATTCTTGTCTAAATCAACGCCTTCATATTTGTCGGAATAATTCTTAACTCCGCGTAAAGACAAAAGAACGCAAAGTACGACTATTGCCGCAACAATTGAAAGAACTGTCAGAAGGGTTTTCAGGTTTTTACTCATATCTTCCTCCGAAAAGGTGTAAAATTGTACATAATTGCAAACGCATTATGTCACTTATACACAAAAGATTAAACGTTTTAGTAAATTTCTTCTTGTGATATTGTGCTTTTTTTTTCTCAAAATTTGCTTTTTTGTATAAAAGGTGCAAGATGTGCACATTTTGCTTATTTGGCAAACACATAAAAACAAGGCTTGGGCTCGTAATTCTCATCAAAGAGCAACGGCATCTGAGGAAGTCCCGTAGTATTGCCGCCGCCTACATTCGAGCGGGACTGAAGCCATGAATAATGGTCAACAGTTCCCCAGAAAGTGATACCGTCAAAGTTAACTTCTTCTTTCTTCATAGCTGCAGTGATTGCGAAGTTAATCATGTTGTAACGTTTCTTAAGCTTCTCGTTCTCTTCGTCCTTCTGGCTTGCGTCTCCCGTATAATCAGAGCTTGCGGAAATATCGACTTCAGTCATCTGAACGTGGCCTACTACCTTGCAGTATGACTTGATTGCAGCTTCTATATTATTATAAGAAGGATTCTCCATTCCGTAGTGACCCTGCATACCCATTGCAGAAATTCTGGTGCCGACGCCGGGCTCGCCTTCCTCATCCTTAACTGCCTGAAGAAGCTTAACAATTCCCTGAGTCTTGTCCAGGTTAGAGTCGTTGTAATCATTGTAATAAAGTTCCAAATCTGCGGGCGCGTATTTATTGGCATACTTGAATGCATTTATGATAAACTCGTTGCTCTCATATACATGCCACCAGCTTGAGTTGCTGCCGTGTCTGTCTTCCGAAAGCTTCTCATTTGGATTCTCATTGTCGCTTCTGTAAGAGCAGGTTGCGTCGCTGATTGCCTCATTGACTACGTCCCATCCGTAGAACATTCCCTTCCACTCACTGTCCTCACCGGTAAAGTGAGTAAGCACAGTGCAGATGTACCACTCAAGACGCTTGTTCATGGTGTCCTTGTCAACATAAGGCTTAGACTTGTCGTAATCCTCATGGAAGAACCACTCGGGAGTCTGCGAATGCCATACAAGAACATGTCCTCTTACCTTAATTATATTGTCGGGATTCTCATCGTTCCATTTCTTGATTTTCTTAAGCATTCTCTCTGCTCTTGAATAATCCATTTTCGGAACAAGAAGGTCTTCACCGTTAAAAGAAACCGTCTCTGTACCCGAAGGCTTGGAAAGACTGTAATTAAACAATGCATCGGGCTTAAGCTCGTTACCGAAAGTTACAGCATTAAAATGCTTGGTAATAATATCCCATACCTTGGGATCTGCGAGTTCATTCTCCGTAGCGGCACATCCCACAAAGCAACCGAGATTCTTCTCTACGCAATCCTTCAAAATAAGGTCTTCCGCAGCAGTCTCAGTCTTAGTCTCCTCTGCAGATGCCTCGGACGTCGCGTTCTCTGCAGACTCAGTCTTCTCTTCGGAAGCCGAAGATAATGATGTTTCAACGCTGCTTACCGAAGCTGATGTTTCATTATTACTGCTCTGTACATCTTTACCACCGCATGCGGTCAAAAGAACGCTTGCCGAAAGCATAAGTGATAAAGCCAAATTCCATTTTTTATTAATCATAGTTTTACCTGCCTTAGTTGCACAAATTTACGAGTGTATTACCATTGTATTTATAAAAATTGTATAAAACCAACCATTTTTTGCTTATAATTGTTCATGTCTTGCTTTTCAAACTTCTCATTCTTTGCTATAATCCAACTTGAGAAGATGACATTTGGGTTTTTTAATCGAAAGCAACACCCCGCGCAAGTTCCGTTTCTGTTTGCGCGTTGCTTTGGAGGTTAGTTTTGTCTACAAAAAGCGATTTTAAAGAGAATTTTAACTACTATCAGATAAATGCCGATTGGAACGGCTCCCGTAATCTTCACGATACCGAAGAGCTTGTCGATTTCTGGCAGAATACCTCTCATCGTATCTGGATGAATGAGCAGACTTATTCTTTTGCCCCTCACTGGCACACCGCCATGGAGATTATCTCTCCTGTCGAGAACTTCTACGATGCCAAGGTTAACGGTGAGGAATTCAGGCTCAATCCCGGTGATATCCTTATTATTCCCCCCGGTGAAGTCCATGAATTGACAGCTCCCGAATGGGGTAAGCGTTTTATTTTCCTTATGAATATTACGCTTATAAGCAGGCTCAAAGGTTTCTCCGGAATACAGAGTATCCTTTCGCATCCGCTTCATATTACTAAGGAAACTTATCCTAAGATATACGAAGATATCTATCAAATATTGCTACAGATAAGAAACGAATACTTCAATAACAACGATTATGCGGAGCTCACCATACAATCGCTCTTACTTAACATGTTTGTGAAAATCGGCGAGAATCACAACAATGCCGACGAGCTCTTCCCCAACGTCCGTCTTTACAAGCAAAAGGAATACGTTCAGAAGTTCAATCAGGCTCTTGAGTACATCGACAGCCACTACATGGAAGACGTATCTCTTGAAGACGTTGCGGACCAGATTGGTTTCAGTAAGTATCACTTTTCGAGACTTTTCAAGCAATATACCGGATATACCTTCTGCGATTACCTTACTTTCAGACGTATCAAGGTTGCGGAAGATTATCTTGCAAGTCCCGACTTCTCCATTACAGAAGTCGCCATGCAGGCAGGTTTTTCCAGCATTTCTACCTTCAACCGCCTGTTTAAGCAACAGAAAAACTGCACACCGAGTGAATACCGCTCCAAAAACAGCGGTTCCAAAAAAAGAACGCACTAGACATTCCCTAGTGCGTTTTTCTTATCACGTATTATATCTATATTCAAAGTCCGTAAATACAGCGCTTCCGCCGCATTCTCTTGTTGCATATACGAACAGTCCGAATCTTGCTCCGCAGAAATGATCCAGTCTGAACTTAAGATTGTGAGCGGGTCCTACCTTGGTCCATCTTCTGTCCTTAAGGTAAAAGAAATCAAGCTTATCCTGCATATCTTCAAAGCCCGCCTTCAAACAAAGCGAAACAACCGGACCCGAAAGCTTAATCTTCTCGGTTACGGTACCGGGCATATAGTCGTTACTGTTGTCCATGCGTTCCTTCTCAGGTCTTACAATCTTGACAAGGAAATATTCTCCCGTCTCCTTGGTAATACCGATAAGTCCATAGAGTCCCTGCAATGCACAGATACCTGCGACATCGCCTTCCTTGAGCCCGCTTGCGTCAACGGTAACCTCCGCTTCGCACTTGGGATACATCATACGCTGTGTAAGCGTATTACATGCATGCGTAACGTTTATGGAAAGCTTATCTGTCTTAAGCTTAAGACCTCCCTCGGGAAGAATGCTCCAATATTCATCGTGAGGCTTATGATTCCACTGCCACTGAACCTTAAGCTTGGGATGTCCGTCCTCTGCATCCTCATATTTAAAAGAATCCGAAGTATACACAGATTCATATCTGTAGTAAGGACGGCTGCTGGCAATTTCCATATTGGCAGGAACCTTGCCTCCTACGCCGAATACAGGGAAATCGTTCTTCCAGGTAACCGGTACGATAACGGGAATACGTCCCACCGCACCGTTATCTCTGAACAGAATCGCATACCACTTACCCGCCGGAGTATCCACGATACCGCCCTGCGCAACTCCCATATTGAAGAATCCCATATCGTCATTAAGGACTTCTCCGCCCTTAAACTCACCGTCAAGTGAATCGGCGCAAAGGCATACTTCCGAACGTCTTCCAATGCCGGGCTTCTCCCAGTGAATCAGGAATAAATAGTACTTACCGTTAATTTTGTAAAAGTGTGAACCCTCATATCTGAGACCGTCAACATGGTCAACCGCAATAACCTTATCAAGGCCGCCACTCTTAGGTCCCGTAAGCTCACTGTCAAGCTCAGTCAAATGAATCTCTCTGTTGCCGTAAACTATATATACTCTGCAGTCATCATCAAAAAGAAGGGAACAATCATGATAATATCCCTTAATGACGCTCTTCTTCCACGGACCGTTAATATCGCTTGCTCTGAAAAGATAAGTCTTCTTGGTGCCGTGACTTACGAATACGGCATAGAAAGTACCGTTGCAGAATCTCAAGCACGGCGCCCACATTCCGCGACCGTAATTAGTAAATTCATGTTCCAGACATTCTTCCGGAGTATCGTCAAGAGAATCAAAAAGATGTCCTATAGGCTCCCAGTGAATAAGGTCATAAGACCTAAGTAACGCACCTCCCGGGAAAAAATGCATGGTGGTGCTGAGCATATAGTAAGTATCCCCCACGCGAATAACATCGGGGTCCGGATAATCTGATTTAATTATTGGATTAAAATCACACTCTCTCACCTGTCTAACTCCGCAATCTACCTGACAATACCAAATCCAAGAATCGTAAAGTTCTTGGTCGGATCGTTAACCACAACCTCAATGTGTCTCTTCCTAAGCTCTCCGCCTCTGAATACGATTACCGCATTGCTGTGGCACCAACCCACAACATGGGGGTCGTAATCCAACACTTTCTCGCCATCAACAAATACAGAAGCAGTGCCATCCGCAGGATCCGCCGAATCCTTAACCACTATAAAGAGCGCCGAACTCTCTACATCCATGGAAAAAGGAGTAGCATCGGGATTGGAACCTTTGTGCATCCAGTTATTGACGTAAACCTTGGTATGTGTAACATCAAGGTCCATTTCAACCGCCTGAATCACTTCGTCGGTATCGGTAAAAGAACCCGCATCGACACTTACATAATCAGCCTCGGAAGCTCTGTCATACAGCAATGTACTCTCAAACTCTCCGCCGATGGGAGGCTTAATACTACTGATATTGACTTCAGTCTCATCACAAGGCTCCGCATCTACAATCTTAAGAAGATTAATGATACCGTCTGCCATAATTCTGTGGCCGATGTTGGTAGGATGATAGCAATCATAGAAGAACTGACTCTTCTTAACCACTCTGTCGTTACCTTTGAGAGCAAACTGGTCTACCACACTGTTTAAAGTGCTGACCATGGGTAAATCGTACGCAAATCCGACAGGGCTCAATCTGTCCTGAAGATTCCAGTCATTGGAGAACACCGCAAAAATCAATATAACTGCAGGCGAACCGGGTCCGTTGTAAATCTTACGAACCAAAGAATCATAACATTCGCCCTTAGTCTCATCGCCCTCGTCATTAACGGCAAACTCAACAACCACAACATCGGGCGTAACCTTACCGTTTCTTAAAACATCTCTTTCATATCTGCAAAGTCCCAGCTCGGAAGGAGTTCCTCCGATACCGCCCTTTACAAAATGAACATTATCTTCATATCCTCTGCCCGCAATATCGCAGAATCCCTGAAAAGTCTTATAAGCATAGCATTCCGTATTAATCGGAACAGCGCCTGCACCCTGAGTAATGGAACCGCCGATAAAGCCGATTGTAACGTCCTCTCCCTTACGAGCTTTCTCAAGAGCTTTTTTAATACGAACATTGTTACCCTTGTTCATAAGAGACTTCTCAATCATTGCTCTGTACTCGGGCGAATCGAATCTCACGGGAGTCTCATCTTCCTCGGCAGGAGCACTAAATCCGTCATTTAAGTAAAAGCGAACGGTTACGTTACCGAAATCTCCGCCTTTCTTAAAGTGGAATCTTATCTGACCGGGGATGTTGTCATCATCAGACCAGTTAACCTCCGACAAAGGAATAATCGTCTCCATTCCGTCTCCGCTCACTGTAGCCTCTATGCTGGTACCGGATACGTAAGGATTGGTCTTGCCATACATCTGAAATACGAACTTAACGTCCTCTCCGTCGTCGCTCTCGATGGTAACTCCGATAGAGTGAACAAGTTTCTTCATAGACTCAACAGTCTTAAGTAAATCAATAACGCTTTCATCCGTAATTCCGCCTACAAGACGCGCGGAATCAAGTAATCTTCCGTCGCTTTCGAATATGAAGCACACACCGGTACCGTCAGGCTGCGGTGAAGCCGATATTCTCTTATTGCGCATAATGCAAAATCCGGGACGTTTCTTGGTAGGATCCTTGGGAGCCTTAGGCCCGCCGTTTCCCCCTTTAACAACTTCTGTCATATCTTTATCTTTCCTTTACCAAATTCTGTAATTGCCGCTTAATGCAAGGAATGCAAAAACATAGAGGCAATTATCATAATATCTTCTCTCGCCTTTTCTCATGGGCATTTCAAAAAACTTCTTAACCCATTCGATTGCCACATTATCAAGCTTGGAACCAAGAACGCTTTCCGCAACCGTTGCGGTGATTCCGTAAGGATGAAGTGCCTTCTCGCCGGCAATTCTTCCGTCCACTTCATAAATGTGATAAGTATCCGCTCTCATATCATCAAGAAGAGCTCTCTGAATATTGCCGCAAGCCTTAATCTGGCCTACATCAATCTTGTTCCATTCATAGTCAAGACCGATATTGGCAACGGTTCTGTAAGAATCCGAATAGAACCAGTCGTGACGGTCCTTGCTCCAGGGAAGCTTCATCTTAAGCGGGCTTCCGTCAAACTCGGCATACTCGGCCGAAAAACCGGTCACGGGATGACATGCCTTCACAAGATAATCTCTTGCTGCAAGACTTGCCTTGTTCCAGAACTCTCTGTCTGCTTCGGGCCCCCACTCCGCAAATAACTTGTAGAAATGAGGCAAATGATACGAAGGATCCGTAAATCCGATACCGGGCACGAACAGAATCTGATAATTGTCCGCATTCATCATGGGAGCGCCAGCTCTGTCGCCTCTGCCCTTGTGAATCATAGCTGTCAAAATATCGCAAGCTTCCTTGCTGTAATTAAAGATGCCTTCTCCGTCACCCCATCTGTGAGATGCAAAAAGAAGAGCCATCGCAAAATACTCTTCACCGTCGGGCGCGGGACCGTATGCGTTCTTCTTACCGTCAAGAGCGCATGACCAGGCAAAATATCCTTCGTTCTCACCTTCGGCCATCCACATGTAAGTCTTGGCCCACTTCCATATACGGTCAAATTCTTCATGCATATTAAGCTGTACGCACATCATCATGCCGTATGACATACCTTCCGTGCGCGCATCGTTGTTGCCGGTATCAACGATATATGCCATATCACTGCCGGTCTCATAATATACGCGGTCTTCACCAAAGAAAAACTCGTGTTTAATCTCCTCAAGTCGTTTTCCGATTTCATTCTCGGTGTAGCCGACTTCGGCAAAAACGTTCCTGTAACTATGCATATCCATACACAATATCCCTTCCCTCTCGCCGGTCTTCGAAAACGTATACGTAGACCGATTGTAAATCAAGTTTAAACCAAGAAAAAATATCTTATCTCTTTACTCCTTGCCAAAAACTTGTCATATTTTGCCAATTATTAAAATAGGGAAGACAAAAAAAGAAACGTCTGCTATTATGTTCAATTAGGAGGTAAACCGTATATGAAGAAAAACGTTTCTCTACCTCTTTCTTTGGCACTGATATTGATGTTTACGGCATGCTCACATTCACCTCAGAGTGCGATTTCCGAGCAGAATAATGCTAAAAGTGATATAATAGTGTCACAAGAAGAATTACTAACGGATACAGAGGGTATTATGATGGACGATATTTTTGAACTTACAAAAGGTTATAAAACTCGCGGCAACACCAATCCGATTATGACTCAGGAATTCGGAGCGGATCCTTTTGCTTTGGTGGTGGGCGATGAAGTCTACATTTATATGACTGCCGACGCTTTTGAATATGACGAAAAAGGCGAGTTAAAAGAAAACACATACAGTAAGATTAAGACTATTCGCGTAGTCTCCACCAAGGATTTTAAGAACTTTACCGACCATGGTGAGATCCCTGTTGCCGGAAGCGACGGAATTGCCAAATGGGCTCACAACTCCTGGGCTCCAGCGGCTGCCATGAAGGAAGTTGACGGTAAGATGAAGTACTTCTTGTATTTTGCCGATAACGGTGGCGGCATCGGCGTTCTTGAAGCAGAATCTCCCACAGGTCCTTTCATCGATCCTATCGGCAAGGCTTTAATCGACAGAAACGTTTCCACCTGTGATAAAGTTTTATGGCTCTTCGATCCCGCTGTTTTGGTTAATGATGACGGTTCTGCTTATATATATTTCGGCGGTGGCGTTCCCCAGGGCAAAGAAGAATTCCCCGGAACCGCACGTGTTGCGAAGCTTTCCGATGACATGATTCATCTTGCTTCCGACCCTGTCCTCATCGATGCTCCCTGTCTTTTTGAAGACTCCGGCATCCACAAATATAACAACAAATACTACTACACATACTGCACCAACTGGACCGTATCTCCTGAGAGCACTCAAAAGTACGGCTTTACCAACGGTGAGATTGCCTGCATGATGAGCGATTCTCCCATGGGACCTTTTACATACGTTAATAAGATTCTTGAGAATCCCGGCACCGCCTGCGGTCTTTACGGCAACAACCATCACGCAATATTTGAGTTTAACGGCCAGCAGTACATCTGCTACCACTCACGTTGCCTTGAACGTCACATGGGCTTAGAACACGGCTACCGCGCTACATTCATTAACGAAGTAACCACTAACCCCGATGGCACCATAAAGCTTATCAGACAGTCCAAAGAAGGCATCGACCAGTTATTCCCCAAGGACGCTTATGCCGTTAATTCCAGTGTCTGTGTTTCCCAGATGGTCGGCACCAATTCCGTTCCGATTGATAAATCATTGGGTTATAAAGACATGGCTCTCGGCGAGCTTAATACCGGCGACTTTACCGAGACAACAGGTGTAGACTTCTCAGATGTTGCTCCCAAGTCCGTTACCGTTACGGCCAAGGCCGACAAGGGAGTTAAAGGTTCGATTTATTTAAGAATCGACTTCCCCAACAAGCCCAACGTTTGCCGTATCGACATCGAAGGCACGGGTGAATTCACCACATACTCCGCCGACCTTCGTGAGGAAGTTACGGGTATCCACTTCTTATACTTTGTTTTCTACGGCGAAGGTTTTGAAGTTAAGGACTGGCAGTTTAACAAATAATCCGACGCATAATATAACGGCAAGTTACCTAATCGTAGCTTGCCGTTTTCTTTATCTGTTCTTCATATCATTGTATGCCTTAACAATTGAATCTATTATTGCGGGATGCTCGAAATCCTTTTGATATACTATATTAATCTCTCGCATCATACTTAAGTTCTCTATCTGAAGAAGTTTAAGCTTACCCTTCTTGGCTTCGTCGATACAAGCACTCTTGGCAAGTACCGATACACCGAAGTCACGTCTTATAAGGTCCTTGATGGTCGCAATACTGTCTATCTCCATTGCTATGTTAAAGTCATTAATATTAAGGTTCTGGCTCTCAAGCGACGCAGTAAAAAGGCTGCGCGTATTTGAGTTCGGAAGTCTCAAAATAAGCTTCTCTTCTTTTAGCTGATTAATGGTAATTAAGCTCTGCGACGCAAGCTTATGTGTAGGCGATACTGCAAGCACCAGGCAGTCGGTATCAAGCATTGCGTACTTAAGCTCCGGATCGTTGGTCTTGCCTTCCACAAAAGCAAAATCCACTTCGTAATTCTTAAGACTCGAATAAAGCTTGTCCGTTGTGTAAGTAAATATTTTAAGATTAAGGCCGTCTATAGTCTTGGCATAAGCCGCCAATGCTTCGATTATGGCGCTTGACTCGGCCGTATGAGTAATACCTACGTTGAAAGAGCTCATGGTGCCCTTTTCGTTCTTAAGTTCCTCTTCCATCTTGGAATAAAGAGCTGCCATTCTGCGCGCGTAAGTCACCACTATCTCGCCTTCATGAGTAAGACTGAATTTATTATGTGCGTAATCAAAGAGCTTGACTCCCAGACTGTTCTCCAGCTGCTTAACATGCTGACTCACAGCCGGCTGTGACAAAGAAAGCTCGGCCGCTGCCTTGGTAAAGCTTCCCGTTTCTGCTATTTTGATAAGTGACAATAATCTGTTGTCTATCATGTTAACCTCTTAATGTATTAACCTATGCCGTAACTTCTTCTTTGGCCACGGTCTTCATAAGTTTACTTATAAATGCCGCAAACATTATATTGGCCGCTATACAACAAATTGCATCGGCAATCGGTGTTGCCATTACTATACCATAAACAGGTATGAAAATGTTAAGTATAAACATAAGCGGTATGTCTATAATACCTTTTCTTAAAAGCGCCAGTATAAACGACTTTCTGCCCTCTCCCGTCGCCTGAAAGAAAGTGATAATAGTATATGCACCTGCCGAGAAAGGTCCGCCTATACAAAGGATTCGCAAGAATATGCTTCCGAATCTTATGGAATCGGTACCGCTGTGAATGAATATACCGATTAGCGGGCGTGCAAAGATAAGACTGATAATCATGCACGCGCCTGCCACTATTACGGCTATGAAACTTGAGTAAAAGAAAGCCTTGCGCATTCTTTTGATATTACCTGCCGCGAAGTTATAACCGATAAGCGGCAGCGAGCCTTGAGCAATGCCTCGAACTATGCAGTGCGCAAGCATATTGACCTTCTTGGCAACGCCGATACCCGCCTGATATGTAATGCCCCATACAGACATTAGGTTATCAAGTATCGCGTATGAAATGTTTTCAAAAAGCGTCATTACGCAAGCCGGAATACCTGCGTTAAATATCTCCCGGGGAACATTATCGTCAAGCATCTTGGACGAAAATCCGAAATACAGCGATGACCTTTTTCTTATGACAATTAAGACCGCCACAAAGTATATAAGTGAGATAACGTTTGAAAGTGTGGTTGCTATCGCGGCGCCCATGGCTTCTTTGCCTGCAGGAAGAATTACGAACATGAACAACGGATCGAGGGCGATGTTCATAAGACCGCCGATTGCTATACCGACGCTTGCGTGAACCGATCTTCCTTCAGACCTTATAAGGTGCGCCATAAAGACGTTCAAAGAAGTAACAAGGCCGCCCAGAATAACGGTAACCATAAGGTACTCTACCGCATTCCTGTGAGCCTCGGGATTGGTGCCGCCGAGAATATCTACAAAGAAGTCTTTAAAAAGATAAGCAAGTGCGGAATAAATAAGTGTTACGACAATACAACCGTAGAAAGCATAAGACGAAGCGTTCTTGACCTTTTTACAGTCCTTGGCGCCCATGGCCCTGGAAATTACGCTGGCTCCGCCTACGCCGAAAAGATTGGCAATGGCCGACAAAAACATAAATGCGGGCATGCAAACCGTAACGGCCGTAAGCATAGCATCATTACCGGTAAGTCCCACATAAAATGTATCTGCCATATTATAGATAACTAAAATAATCTGTCCGACCACCGTAGGGAAAGCCAAGGTAAAAATAGCCTTCGAAACGCTACAGTTTTCAAACAGTTCGCGTTCTTTTTCTGTATTCATAAATCCCCTCTGAAGAAACCTTTTATCCTGATAAAAACAACAAGCCTGCGTAACAGGCTTTGTATGGTAGTATTTTATGGTCTTATTACGGTAAAAGCAAATTAGACATATACATCCCATTATAAGTACTGCTTATAGGCAAACCACTATAATTGTTATAGCGTATGTAAAACCACTTGTACCGTTGATTTTTCAGAATTTTCTTATAACATTTCATTATTGACTTACAATAAATTGTTATATCCTTTGTTAATCATTCTACTTATATCCCTTAAAAATGCGTTAACAAATGCCCCCAATTTATGTGTAATAAACACTTGCAACAAGTGCCTGTTTATGGTAATATTCTTCTTGTCGCGAAGACGCCGGCGTGTCGGAATGGCAGACGAGGCAGACTCAAAATCTGTTGTTGGCAACAACGTATGGGTTCAAGTCCCATCGCCGGCATAATAAAAAGCTTATGCATTACGCATAAGCTTTTTTGTATCTAAATATTCTCTATCTGCCAGTCTATCGGCTTAATACCGTTACTCTCCAGGAATTCATTTGCCTTTTTAAAGTGTCCGCAACCAAAGAAACCGTTATAAGCTGAAAGCGGGCTCGGATGAACCGTTTCAAGCACCAGGTGCTTGGGGTTGTTTATGAGCGCTTTCTTGGCTCTGGCGTTCGAGCCCCATAAAAGATACACTACTGGTCTGTCCTGGGCGTTTACGGCCCTTATAACGGCGTCTGTAAACTGTTCCCAGCCTTTTCCCTTATGAGAGTTGGCCGCACCGCTTCTCACGGTCAATACTGCGTTCAAAAGAAGCACTCCCTGGTCTGCCCATTTAATCAGGTATCCGTTATTGGGTATATAGCAACCAAGCTCTGTATTAAGCTCCTTGTACATATTCTGAAGCGAAGGCGGTGTCTTGACTCCGGGAAGCACCGAAAAACTCATTCCGTGAGCCTGCCCGGGTTCATGATACGGATCCTGACCGATTATTACCACCTTAACATCCTTAACCGAAGTATGCTCAAGCGCTGAGAAAATCTTATCAGATGGCGGAAAAATAACGTGATTCGTATATTCGTCTTTAACAAACTCGTAAAGGGTCTTGTAATAAGGCTTGGCAAACTCAGGCTTAAGATAAGGGAGCCATTCATTCTCTATCATGAAAGCTTCCTCCTTACCGAGATTCCCATGTCGCTTAAATATGCCTTCAGATCTTCTATTGCAAGTTCTTTGAAGTGGAACAGACTTGCAGCAAGTGCCGCGTCGGCGTGGCCGTCGGTAAATGTATCATAGAAGTCTTTCTTGGAACCTGCTCCGCCCGAAGCGATTACAGGAATCTTTACTGAATCGGACACAAGTCTCGTAAGCTCGTTATCAAAGCCGTTCTTGGTACCGTCTCTGTCCATGCTGGTAAGAAGAATCTCGCCCGCACCGAGATTATAAGCTTTAATTGCCCACTCAATCGCATCTATACCCATGTCGACTCTTCCGCCGTTTTTGTATATGTTCCAGCCGGAACCGTCGGCACGTCTCTTGGCATCGATTGCCACTACAACGCATTGGCTGCCAAACTTAAGCGCAGCTTCGGAAATAAGCTCGGGATTCATAATTGCGGCAGAATTGACCGCAACCTTATCGGCGCCTGCTCTTAAAATCTTTTTAAAATCGTCTACAGTTCTGATACCGCCGCCTACGGTAAAAGGAATGAACAGCTTCTCTGCCACTCTCTCTACCATATCCACCACGGTATCTCTCTTATCGCTTGATGCGGTAATATCAAGGAACACCAACTCGTCGGCGCCTTCACGATCGTAAAGAACCGCCTGCTCCACAGGGTCGCCCGCATCTATCAAGTTCACAAAATTAACGCCTTTGACAACTCGCCCGTTGTTAACATCAAGGCATGGAATAATTCTCTTCGTATACATACTATAACTCCGCAAAATTCTTAAGTATCTTTAATCCCACATCCGAGCTTTTCTCGGGATGGAACTGACATCCGAAAATGTTGCCTCTTTCACACGCTGCGTGAACGGTTACCCCGTACTCGGTTGTGGCGGAAACGTCTGTCGGTTCTTTGGCCGAAATATAGTACGAGTGGACGAAGTATACAAAAGCACCTTCGGGAAGTCCTGCCAAGAGTCTTGATTTATTCGGAAACTCAAGGGAGTTCCAGCCTATCTGAGGTACCTTTAAGCCTCTATCTTCCGGAATCTTAATACACTTGCCCGGAAGTAAGCCAAGTCCCTTAACTCCGGGACTTTCTTCGCTTTCTTCAAAAAGAAGCTGCATACCAAGGCAAATGCCTAAGAACGGCTTACCTGCGGCAACACACTCCTTAATGACCGACTCAAGGTCATACTTTCTTAAATTGTCTACTGCGTCTTTAAAACACCCTACCCCGGGAAGCACAAGCTTGTCGGCTTTTAGAAGCTCGTCTCTGTCTCTGGTGAGAATCACGTCCTCCTTAAGATACTGAAACGCCTTCACGACGCTCATGATATTCCCCGCATCATAATCAATAATAGCTATCATTTAATTTCCTTCTTCGTCCAAAATATCGCCTTCACCATCGCTATCGTAGGTGGCGGTGCTTTCAGGCTCCACAAAAGGTGCCGGAAGCGGTGCCGTGGGATCGATGTACTCGGTTCCCGTGACAATTGAATGCACCATAAGTGAGTACTCCTGATCTGTAGGCAAGGCATTAATTGCTTTGGCTGCTTCTTCGGTAAGTCCATAATTGCTTATAAGCGCACCAAGACACTTACTGTAAGCTTCCTTGAACTCATCTGTAGCTCCGCAGCCTTCAGCCACTATAAGCCATGGCTCGTAATTGTTGACTGCCTGAAGCAACTGATCGAGAGCCTCAGCCTGCATATCAATCTTTGTATATGTCTTGAAAGCGTCATACTTATGAAGCATCTTAAGCACTATTTCGGAACGTTTAAATATAATCGCGTCACTGTCGCTTAACTTCTTTTCGCCAAAGAAAGAATTGTATGTGGTCTCGTAATCACCTCTGTAGTAGGCTTTTCTGGCCGTAGAGTTAACTATAACCTTGGGAATTAACGTACATACAAGAATTATAGCGAGAAGAAGCGTTGCGGCAAGTACCGCTACAAGCTTAATGTTTCGCTTGGAAAGAGGCTTGCCGGTATCAATGTCAAGTTCGAGAGGCTTACGTTCTTTCTTCTCTTTCGGAGGCTTTTTCTTTTTCTTGCCTTTCTTATCGCCGCCTTCTTCGGAGTCTTCGTCGCCTTCGCCGCCTTCTTCGCCGGCTTCTTCGTCTTTACCCTTCTTGCCTTTTTTCTTCTTTTTCTTCTTCTTGCCCTTGGAGTCATCGCCTTCTTTGTCGATTTCTTCGAGGATTTCTTTATTCTCGCCGGTTGCGGCTTCGCCTTCGGCCGCATCCACAGGCTTAATTAAAGCTTCCTCTTCTTCGTCCTCGGCAGTTAAGAAATCAAGAAGCTTTTGGAATTTTGATTTCTTCTTGTTAGGATTGGCGGGAGCTTCTTCTTTATCCTTTTTCTTGAGGAATGAAAACAGGCCTTTTTTCTTGCCTTTCTTGTCGTTGGCAAGTGCTTCTTCGGCTCTGGCGGCAGCATCCGCTTCAGCTCTGGCTTCGGCCTTGGCCTTTGCGGCGGCTTCGTCCTCTGCTTCCTGCTTGGAGACTGCTTCGTTGAGCATCTCGAGCATATCGTCGGATCCGCCTGCGTCGTTATTGTCTATAGCTGCAAGAAGGCTGGATATCTCTGCAAGTTCTCCTCCGTCACCGCCAAGTTCCGCATCGGAAAGGCCTTCTGTTATATCGTTCTTGTCATATATGCCAAGCTCGCCTTCCATGGAGGCGATATCATCAAGGTCAACCGCAATCTCTCCTTCCTGAGCACCTTCGTCGGTACTTACGTCAGCGGCTTCACTTAACATTTTCTCTATATCTTCGCCGGACATGTCGAGAGCTTCTGAACTTTCGTCCGTAAGATTCTGTGTGCTCTCGGCTTCTTTGGCCGCAAATTCCTCTGCGCTTTCAAGAAGCGAACTAACATCGGCAATGTCTACTTCACCTGCAAAGTCACTGCTTAAAAGAGAATCTATATCGCCTGCGGCTTCATCGGTCGGCTCGGTGGCTTCTGTCTCTGCGGCGGGTTCCTCGGGAAGTGCTTCACCGAGTATATCTATAGGCTCTTCAGTTGCAATTTCCTCCGCAGTAGCGCCTTCTTCGGCTGGTGCTTCAGTTACTTCCTCTGCCGGAAGGTCTGCAAGCAAATCTGCCGGAATATCAGCCAGTGCGTCAAGTGATTCATCTGAAGGAAGGTCAGCAGGCACTTCTGCACCGGCATCTGCTGCAATATCAGAAAGTTCTTCAAGACCTAAATCCGCTGTTAAATCTCCAAGTCCTTCAAGGCCTTCAAGTCCTTCGAGTCCATCAAGTCCTTCTGTTCCTTCAACGCTTTCTTCTGTAGGTATGTCTGCGAGGGCTTCAAGATTGTCCTCAGCAGGAATTTCTTCGGTAATGTCTGCAGGTACTTCTATGCTTTCTTCTGTGGGAAGATCTGCAAGTGCTTCCAAACTTTCTTCCGTGGGAAGATCTGCAAGCGCTTCTAAGCTTTCTTCGGTGGGAATATCTGCAAGTGTATCTAAGCCCTCTTCAGTAGGCAGGTCTGCAAGTGTTTCGGTGACTTCCTCTGCAGGAGCATCAAGCGTTTCAGAAGGTATATCAAGTACATCCGCCGGTATATCAAGTGATTCTGAAGATACCTCTCCAATAGGCTCTGCGGTCAAATCTTCAGCCGGCACTTCTGCAATATCTTCAGTCGGAATATCACCCAATAAATCCGCGGGAATGTCAGCCAATGCGTCTGCGGGAATATCCATGACAGTTTCTGTAGGAACTTCTACGGGCGCTTCGGACACTTCTACAGGTATTTCCTCGACTACAGCCTCTTCAGGCTCTTCTATGGCCGTTTCTGCAGGCATTTCAGCCGGAATCTCTACCGGAATCTCTTCGGGTACTGATATAGGCTCCTCTGTAACCGATGCTTCAGAAGCCGGTTCTTCGGGAGTTTCTTCAGTAATGACGTCTTCAGCAATGTTCTCGGGAATATCCGCAAGAATATCTGCCGGGATGTCTTCTGCAATCTCCTCCGTCAAAGAACCATCAACAGCCCCGGACAATTCCTCATCCGCGGCTTCTGCTGTTTCTTCTATGGGTGGTTCCTTGGGCATTTCGCTTTCGATTTTACGTACCTTATTAATGGCGGAATTGGGGTTGTCTTCCGCAACCGCCGCTCTCAACAGGCTGTCTAAATAATCCTCATTATTCATATACATCCCCCGAAGATTTATTTATTACGTAAATGCTTTAAATTGTTAATATAATCTTATCATAGGCATATTTAATTCTCAATAAGCCACTTTACGGAATTTTCGCCGATACCTTTTCCTTTTTCCTTAAGTTCCGCATTAATCTGAGGAAGCTTTCCGTTAACTCGTAAAAAGAAAGCCTTGTTATTAAGCATCGCTACTCTTTCAAAAGGCCATCTGACCACTTGCGGAAGTCTCATTGAAACGCCAAGTTCCATAATGTACAAGGACTTGTTAAGCGTTCCCGTAAGCCAGAGTTTATGCTTCTCCCACATAGGAAGATAACCCTGTTCTATATAATTCTCTGCAAGAATATTGTTATATATCAGTTCTTTGCCGCAAATAGGGCATTTATCGACATCCAAATCGTAAAGAGCGTTTTCACAGGCGTCGGGGCACTGTTTCTTTCTACGTCCGCCGAGAGGTGTAACAATTCTGTCTTGATTAAGGTCGCTTTTGTAGATTACATCGTCCATGCACAGGGATACTATAAAGTAATTCTTTCCCTCCAGATCTTTTGAAAGCTTATTGTAAGCCTCAAGAGCATCGGGAGCCTCTTCAAACTCTTCTCCTATACCGATTAATACCATGTCATAACCGTCTAAATTCATATGTACCTCACTATTTTCTTACATAAATAAAGGGCCGTTAATCACGGCCCTTTTAAGGACTTTGTTATTTGTTAAGTACCAGCCCGTCGATAATCTGAACCAGCTTACCGATTTCAGGCTTAGATAACTGAGCATCTGCACCGAGTGCCTCACCCTTACGTCTCATTTCCTCATTAACAAGCGATGAGAAAATAACAATCGGGATATCCTTGGTAGCGTCATCGGACTTAACAAGCTTTGTAAGTCTGTGACCGTCCATCAAAGGCATTTCGATATCGGTTACAATACACTGTACATGCTCTTTAAGGGTACCTTTTGCTTTGCAGTCCATGATAACGTCGTAAGCTTCCTGACCGTTCTCGGTATGGATAAGGTTCTCATAACCTGCCTTCTTAAGTGAATCAACAATAAGCTTGTTAAGAAGAACTGAGTCCTCAGCGATAAGAATCGGAATGGAGTTACGAGGTCTCGCACCGATGGCATCAATATCGGACATCTTAAGACCGGTTTCAGGATTAATATCAGCTACAATCTTCTCGAAGTCAAGAATGATTATAAGCTTATCATTCATCTTTATAATACCGGTAGATACGCCTTCTTCTGTTGTAGAAATTGTAGTGCCGGGTTTAATAATATCTGCCCATGAAACTCTGTGAATACCAAGAACCTGATCTACATGGAATGCAATATCAAGTTTATTAAAGTTGGTAACGATGAAAAGTCCGCCGGGTTCAGATTTACCTCTCTGTAAGCAATTCTTTAAATCGATTGCGGTAATCATCGTATCACGCGGCATAAATATACCTTCGATACTGGGATGAGCATTAGGTACGGGAGTAACCTCTGCATAGGGAATAATCTCTCTAATCTTGGCTACGTTGATACCATAGGAATGATCATCAAGAACAAATTCAAGAACTTCCAATTCATTAGTGCCGTTCTCCAAAAGAATCTTAGTATCCATCCAATATCTCCTATCTGTGCATGGGCACATTTTTACTTTTCAAATATAAGAAAATTATACCATATTGTATCTAAAAATCAAACAATATTCTGAATTTTGTAGATAATTTTTGGTTAATTTCCATAACAAGTCGAAGCGCTTGGCTCCGTTAGAATTATTGTAAGAAATTGAAATTAACCTAAAATTTAAATAATTGATATTTGTACCTGCTTGAATCATTATGAAGAGGTATCTTACCGGTGTTCGCAAAAACCTCAGCACCGGCGGAACGCTCCGCGTGAAAAGCCGATTAGAGCTTCGACTTTTCATCACGATTTCAAAATACGAAATCGTGATTCCTAATAATAAAAAAAAGACGCTTTCGCGTCTTACAAAAAAGAAACAAATATGGCGGTTGCCCGCTTTATCTGAATTAAACTCTTCGCAAGATTGAACAACCGTTGTTCGAAAGAACCTCAGCAACGGCAGAACGCTCCGCGTGAAAAGCCGATTAAAGCTTCGACTTTTCATCACTAATTGACAATACCAATTAGTGATTCCTAATACTTGAACCCTTAATACAAAACAGAAGAACCTAAATCCTAGGATAACTTTCACCTTCAAGTGAAGCTCTCGACCTATTAGTAACCATCAGCTGAGTACATTACTGTACTTACACCTTGGCCCTATCTACCTCGTCGTCTTCAAGGGGTCTTACGTA